>Ga0307406_10000025_pt1 | contig 92128 bp, 83 predicted proteins | sample 322Cmetagenome_3_FD_203706 | JGI IMG/M metagenome (GOLD analysis project Ga0307406, IMG submission 203706) | Maize rhizosphere microbial communities from greenhouse at UC Davis, California, United States - 322HYB-C-2 | ecosystem: Host-associated > Plants > Roots > Rhizosphere > Soil | place...
TCTGGAGCACGGCGAAGATCACGATCGCCAGGATGAAGCCGAGCGGGCTCCCCCAGTCGATGACGAAGCCCGGGAGCACGAGGTCGGCCACGATGAGGCCGACCGCCGCAGAGGCGAGGAAGATCAGCGCACGCAGGAGGAACATGATCATGCCGCGAGCGTAGCGCGGGCGGCTCGCGCGGCGCGAGAGACGCGGCAGGCCGTGTCAGGAGCCCAGCGCCGCCAGCCGGGCCTCCTCGTCGGCGGTGATCGCCGACTCGATGAGCGGGCCGAGCGCCCCGTCCATGACCTGGTCGAGGTTGTAGGCCTTGTACCCGGTGCGATGGTCGGCGATGCGGTTCTCGGGGAAGTTGTACGTGCGGATGCGCTCGGAGCGGTCCATGCCGCGGATCTGCGAGCGACGGGCGTCGGATGCCGCCGCGTCGAGCTCCTCCTGCTGCTTGGCGAGCAGGCGCGCACGGAGCACGCGCATGCCGGCCTCGCGGTTCTGCAGCTGGCTCTTCTCGTTCTGCATCGAGACGACGATGCCCGTCGGGAGATGGGTGATGCGGACGGCCGAGTCGGTCGTGTTGACCGACTGCCCGCCCGGCCCGGAGGAGCGGAACACGTCGATCTTCAGGTCGTTGGGATCGATCTGGATCTCTTCGGGCTCGTCGACCTCGGGGAAGACCAGCACGCCGGTCGTCGAGGTGTGGATGCGGCCCTGAGACTCGGTGGCGGGCACCCGCTGCACGCGGTGAACGCCACCCTCGTACTTCAGGTGCGCCCAGACGCCCTGCGCGGGGTCGGAGCTCGATCCCTTGATGGCGACCTGGACGTCCTTGTAGCCGCCGAGGTCGCTCTCGTTGCGCTCGAGCAGTTCCGTCTTCCACCCCTTCGACGCGGCGTACTGCAGGTACATCCGCAGGAGGTCGGCGGCGAACAGCGCCGACTCGGCACCGCCCTCGCCCTGCTTGATCTCCATGATGACGTCGCGGGCGTCGTCGGGGTCGCGCGGGATGAGGAGGCGCCGCAGGCGCTCCTGCGCCGCCGACAGCTGCTCCTCGAGCGCCGGCACCTCGGCGGCGAACGCGTCGTCCTCCTTGGCGAGCTCACGCGCCGCGTCGAGGTCGTCGGAGGCCGCCACCCACGCGTCGTGGGCGGCGACGATCCGACTGAGCTCGGCGTAGCGGCGGTTCACGCGCTTGGCGCGCGCCGCATCGGCGTGCACGGCGGGGTCGGAGAGCTCCTCCTGGACCGCCTTATGCTCGTCGATCAGTCCTTGGACGGACTCGAACACGATCGTCCCCGTCCGGGTCAGCGGATGCTGTTCTCGTGACCGTGGCTGTGACCGCCGGCGTGACCGGTGGGGGTCGGGATCGACTTCTGCATCTGCACGAGGAACTCGACGTTGGACTGCGTCTCCTTGAGCTTGCCGAGCACGACCTCGAGGGCCTGCTGCGGGTCGAGGCCCGCGAGCGCGCGACGCAGCTTCCAGGTGATCTTGACCTCGTCGGAGGACAGCAGCATCTCCTCGCGGCGGGTGGAGGACGCGTTGACGTCGACCGCCGGGAAGATCCGCTTGTCAGCGAGCGAGCGGTTCAGGCGCAGCTCGCTGTTGCCGGTGCCCTTGAACTCCTCGAAGATGACCTCGTCCATCTTGGAGCCGGTCTCCACGAGCGCGGTCGCGAGGATCGTGAGCGATCCGCCGTTCTCGATGTTGCGCGCGGCGCCGAAGAAGCGCTTGGGCGGGTAGAGCGCCGAGGCGTCGACACCACCGGTGAGGACTCGCCCCGAGGTGGGTGCCGAGATGTTGTAGGCGCGGCCGAGGCGGGTGATCGAGTCGAGCAGCACGACGACGTCGCGACCGAGCTCCACGAGGCGCTTGGCGCGCTCGATGGCGAGCTCGGCGACCGTGGTGTGGTCTTCGGCGGGGCGGTCGAAGGTCGAGGCGATGACCTCGCCCTTCACCGTCCGCTGCATGTCGGTGACCTCTTCGGGACGCTCGTCGACGAGGACGACCATGAGGTGGACCTCGGGGTTGTTCGTCGCGATCGCGTTCGCGATCTGCTGGAGGACGATCGTCTTGCCCGCCTTGGGGGGCGCGACGATGAGTCCGCGCTGGCCCTTGCCGATGGGGGCGACGAGATCGATGATGCGCTGGGTCAGCTTCTCGGGGGCCGTCTCGAGGCGCAGGCGCTCCTGCGGGTAGAGAGGGGTGAGCTTGCCGAACTCGACGCGGTTCGCGGCGTCGTCGACCGACAGGCCGTTGACGGCGTCGACCTTGACGAGGGCGTTGTACTTCTGGCGGCTCGACTGCTCGCCCTCGCGGGGCTGCTTGATCGCGCCGACGACGGCGTCGCCCTTGCGCAGGTTGTACTTCTTGACCTGCCCGAGCGAGACGTAGACGTCGCTCGTGCCGGGGAGGTAGCCGGTCGTGCGGACGAACGCGTAGTTGTCGAGCACGTCGAGGATGCCGGCGATCGGGATGAGGACGTCGTCCTCGCCGATCTCGGTCTCGAACTCGTCACCGGTCTGCGCGGTGCGGCGCTTGTTGCGCTGACGGCCGCGGCCCTGCCCCTGCGACGAGTCGTCGTCGGCGTCGGCGGCCGGAGCGGCCTCGGGGGCGGCGTTCTGACCGCCCTGGTTGTTCTGGGCGCCCTGGTTGTTCTGGGCGGCCTGGTTGTTCTGACCGGTCGGGCCGTTCTCACCGCTCTTGTTGCGGTTGCGGCTGCGGCTGCGCGAGCGGCTGCGGCTGCGGCTGGGCGTCTCCGAGCCGTTGTCGCCGTCGGCGTCGCCCTCGGCGGCGGGCTGGTCGCCCTCGGCGGCGGGCTGGTCGCCTTCGGCGGGCGCCTCCGCGGCAGCAGCCTCGGCGGGCGCCTCCTCGGCGGGGGTCTCCGCCGGCGCGTCTGCGGGGGCCTCGACGGCAGTCGACTCGCCGGTGGCCGCAGCGGCGGCCTCGGCGTCGGCCTCGGCAGCCGGGGACTCTGCGGCCGGCGCGTCTGCGGCCGGGGTCTCGGCGACGTCGGTGCTCTTGGCGCGGCGCGGTGCGCGCTTGCGCGGCGCCTTGGCCGGCTTCTCGGCGGCAGCAGGGGCCTCCTCCGCGGCAGCAGGGGCCTCCTCAGCGGCGGGCTCCTCGACGGCGGGCTCCTCGGCGGCGGCCTCTTCGGCGGGAGCCTCCGCGGCGGGAGCCTCCGCGACGGGAGCCTCCGCGACGGGAGCCTCCTCGGCGGGGGCCTCCTCCGCGACCGGCTCGGCGGCCGGGGTGGTCTGGTCGGCAGCGGCCGACTCGGTGGGGACGTCCACGGCTGCGTCTTCGCGCGCGGCGTCGTCGGTCTGGATCTCGGAGACGGACTCCACGAGTTCTCCCTTTTACGTATGGATATGACTGACCGTGTCCCGGGCCCGTCCACAGCAGGCGCCTTCCCACCCCACAGCGCGTCCACGTCCTCGAGGGACGGCGATCGCCGAAGCGGGGGGTAACACGGTGGTTCGCAGATTTGCGACGGAGGCCAGATTCACGAGTAGCTCGTGGAACCCTCCGTATAGTCCCTCACTGTACCACCCTTGACGTCGACGGCGAGCAGGAGGGGCTCCCACGGAGTGTCCTCCCCGGCGGCGACCTCGACGGCTTCGAGGCGTCGTCCCGGGCCGTCGGCGAGGACGAGGACGCTCGGTCCCGCCCCCGAGACGACGGCGGCGAAACCGGCCGCGCGGAGGCGCCGCACGAGCTGATCCGTCGCCGGCATCGCCTCGGCACGGTAGGACTGGTGGAGCTTGTCCTCGGTGGCTGCCATGAGCAGTTCCGGGCTCTGCGTCAGCGCCGCGATGAGGAGCGCCGAACGCGACACGTTGAAGACGGCGTCCTCGCGCGGCACCTGCAGGGGCGCGAGGCCGCGGGCGACGCTCGTGGACATCGTGAAGTCCGGCACGAACACGAGGGGCGAGACGCCCCGGTGGACGAGAAGCTTCTTGTGCTGGGGGCCCGTCTCGTCCATCCACGCGATCGTGAGGCCGCCGAACAGCGCCGGGGCGACGTTGTCGGGATGCCCCTCCATCTCGGTCGCGAGGCGCAGCAGCATCTCGGGACCGAGGTCGACATCGCCGGCCAGGAGGCCCTTGGCGGCGAGCAGTCCCGCCACCACGGCCGCACCGGAGGATCCCATCCCCCGCCCGTGCGGGATGGTGTTCCGCGCGGAGAGGTGGATGCCCGGCATCGGCCGGCCGACGGCCTCGAACGCGTAGGCGATGGCCCGGACGACGAGGTGCGACGCGTCCGTCGGGACGTCCTCGGCCCCCTCTCCGGCCACGACGATCTCCAGCTGCCCCGCCGGGAGGGCGGTCACGGTGAGCTCGTCGTAGACGCTCAGCGCGAGGCCGAGGGTGTCGAAGCCGGGACCGAGGTTGGCGCTGGTGGCCGGCACCCGCACCGCGACCGCTCGATCAGCTCCGGGACCGGAGTGGAGCCCGGGAGTCGTCATGCCGTCGGGGCCAGTCCGAGGACCGAGGCGACCTCACTGGTCGCCGCGTCGACGACCGTCGGGGTGATCTCGGTGCCGTCCGGCTGGCGGAGGGCCCACTGAGGGTCCTTGAGGCCGTGGCCGGTGACGGTCAGCACGACGCGCGATCCGGCCGGGATGATGCCCGCCTCCGCGCGGTCGAGGAGGCCCGCGACGCTGATCGCCGATGCCGGCTCGACGAACACGCCGACCGTGCCGGCGAGGAGCTTCTGCGCCGCGAGGATCCGGTCGTCGTCGATCGCGCCGAACCAGCCGTCGGTGGCGTCGCGCGCCTCGAGGGCGAGCTCCCACGAGGCGGGGTTGCCGATGCGGATCGCGGACGCGATGGTCTCGGGGTTGCGGACGACCTCACCGCGCACGAGCGGCGCCGAGCCGGCGGCCTGGAAGCCGAACATCCGCGGCACGCGCGTGGACACGCCGCGCTCGGCCTCCTCGCGGTAGCCGCGGGAGTAGGCGGTGTAGTTGCCGGCGTTGCCGACCGGGATGAAGTGGAAGTCGGGGGCGTCGCCGAGCTGGCTGACGACCTCGTACGCCGCCGTCTTCTGACCCTCGATGCGGTCGGGGTTGACCGAGTTGACGAGGTGGACGGGATAGTGGTCGGCGAGCTCGCGGGCGATCTCGAGGCAGTCGTCGAAGTTGCCGCGGATCTGGATCAGCTGCCCGTTGTGGATCACGGCCTGGCTGAGCTTGCCCATGGCGATCTTGCCCTCGGGCACGAGCACCGCGGCGGTGATCCCCGCGTGCGCGGCGTACGCGGCGGCGGAGGCGGACGTATTGCCCGTCGAGGCGCAGATGACGGCCTTCGCGCCGTGCTCGACGGCACGGGAGAGGGCGACGGTCATGCCGCGGTCCTTGAAGGAGCCCGTCGGGTTCATGCCCTCGAACTTGATGTGGACGTCGGCGCCGGTGATCTTCGACAGCGACGGCGCCGGGATGAGCGGCGTGCCGCCCTCCCCCAGCGTGACGACGGTCGAGGCGTCGGTGACGCCCAGCCGGTCGGCGTACTCGCGCAGGACTCCGCGCCAGACATGTGCCATGTTCAGTCTCCTTCCACGCGCAGGACCGAGACGACGCGTTCGACGACGTCGCTCGCGCCGAGACGGTCCACCGTCTCGGCGAGGTCCTGCTCCTGTGCCTTGTGGGTGCCGATGACCAGGCGCGCCCGGCCTTCCGCACCCATGGTCTCTGCTTCGACGCTGGCATCGGCGTCGATGATGGTCTGCCGCTCGATGATGGTCTGCTCGACCGTGGCGATCGAGACGCGGCCGTCGGCGAGGATGCCGGCGATCGTCGCGAGCACGCCGGGGCGGTCGTCGACCTCGAGGGTGATCTGGTAGCGCGTCACGGCCCGTCCGATCGGCGCGATCGGCAGGTTGGCGCGGGTGGACTCCCCCACGCCGACGCCGCCGGCGATGTGACGGCGCGCCGCCGAGACGACGTCGCCGAGCACGGCCGAGGCGGTCTGGATGCCGCCGGCGCCGGCCCCGTAGAACATGAGGTCGCCCGCGGCCTCGGCCTGGACGAACACGGCGTTGTTCGCGCCGCGGACGCTCGCCAGCGGGTGGTCGCGACGGACGAGCGCGGGGTGCACCCGCACCGAGATGGCCTCGCCGCCTTCGTCGTCCAGGCGCTCGCAGACGGCGAGCAGCTTGATCACGTAGCCGGCGGCGCGCGCGGCGTCCATCATCTGGGCGTCGATGGTCGAGATGCCCTCGCGGTGCACCGCCTCCAGCGGAACGGTCGTGTGGAAGGCGAGCGAGGCGAGGATCGCCGCCTTCTGGGCGGCGTCGAAGCCCTCGACGTCGGCCGTCGGGTCGGCCTCCGCGTAGCCGAGGCGCTGCGCGTCGGCGAGGACGTCGGCGTAGTCGGCGCCCTCGCTGTCCATGCGGTCGAGGATGTAGTTGGTCGTGCCGTTGACGATCGCGAGGATCCGGCGGACGCGGTCGCCGGCGAGCGAGTCGCGGAGCGGCCGGACGATGGGGATCGCCCCCGCGACGGCGGCTTCGTAGTGCACCGAGGCGCCCACCTGGTCGGCGGCCTCGAACAGCTCGGGGCCGTGCGTTGCGAGGAGCGCCTTGTTGCCGGTGACGACGTCGGCGCCGGCGTTCAGGGCCTGCAGCAGCGCGGTGCGGGCCGGCTCGATGCCGCCCATGAGCTCGATGACGATGTCGCTGCCGACGATGAGGGGCTCGGCATCGGTCGTGAAGAGCTCCCGCGGCAGATCGGTGTCGCGGGGGGCGTCGAGGTCGCGCACGGCGATGCCGACGAGTTCGAGCTGGGCGCCGGCACGATCGGCCAGCTCGGCGGAGTGCTCCAGCAGGAGCGCCGCGACCTGCGAGCCGACGGAGCCGGCCCCCAGGAGTGCGACGCGCAGTCGGCGGTCCTCGGTCATTCGTTCCCCTCGTTGTTCGGGTCTGCCCCCACGTCGCGCGCCAGGATGTCGGCGATCGACTCGCCGCGCACGATCACGCGGGCACGGCCGTCGCCCACGGCGACGACGGGCGGTCGCGGCACGGCGTTGTAGTTGCTCGCGAGCGAGTAGCAGTAGGCGCCGGTCGCCGGGACGGCGAGCAGGTCGCCGGGGGTCACGTCGCCGGGCAGGTACTCGGCGTCGACGACGATGTCGCCCGACTCGCAGTGGCGCCCGACGACCCGCGCGAGCGCGGGGACGGCATCCGAGGTGCGCGAGGCGATGCGGGCCGAGTACTGCGCGCCGTAGAGCGCCGGGCGTGCGTTGTCGCTCATCCCGCCGTCGACGCTCACGTAGAGGCGGGTGAGGTCGTCGCTCACCTGCACGGGCTTGACGGTGCCGACCTCGTACAGGGTCACCCCGGCCCGGCCGACGATCGAGCGGCCCGGCTCGAAGGCGAGGTTCGGGATCGGGATTCCACGCACGTCGCACTCGCGGGCGACCGCGTCGACGATGCCGGTCGCGAGCTCCTCGATCGGGGTCGGGTCGTCGACGGAGGTGTAAGCGATGCCGAAGCCGCCGCCGAGGTTCAGGACGGGGACGTCGCCGCCGGCGAGCAGGTCGGCGTGGAGGTCGACGAGGCGCGCGGCCGATTCCGCGAAACCCGCGGTGCCGAAGATCTGCGAGCCGATGTGGCAGTGGAGACCGATGAACTCCAGCGACGGCAGTTCGCGGATGCGGGCGACGACGGCCGGGGCGTCGCCGAGGGCGAAGCCGAACTTCTGGTCCTCGTGCGCGGTCGCGAGGAAGTCGTGGGTCTCGGCGTGGACGCCGCTGTTGACGCGGACGAGCACCTTCTGCCGGGCACCACGGTGATCGCGCAGCCGGTCGGCGATGGCGGCGAGCCGCTCCACCTCGATGAGGCTGTCGACGATGATCGAGCCGACGCCGACCTCGACGGCCTGCTCGAGCTCGGCGACCGACTTGTTGTTGCCGTGAAGGCCGATGCGCGCCGGGTCCGCCCCCGCGGCGAGCGCGATGGCGAGCTCTCCCCCGGTCGCGACGTCGACGGCGAGGCCTTCGCCGGTGACCCAGCGGACGACTTCGGTCGAGAGGAACGCCTTGCCGGCGTAGTAGACGCGGGCGTGCACGCCGTGACGGGCGGTCGCGGTCTCGAAGGCGGTGCGGACGGCGCGGGCCCGGTCGCGGACCTCCGGCTCGTCGAGGACGTACAGCGGCGTGCCGAAGCGCTCGCGCAGGTCGGCGACGCCGACGCCGCCCAGGCTCAGCGCGCCGTGCGCGTCGCGGGAGGCCGAGGTCGGCCAGACCGCTGCGACGAGCTCGTTCGCTTCGTCCGGCACGGCGAGCCAGTCCGGCACGGTCGCACGGTTCTCGGAGGCGGACACGGAGAGCACCAATCGGGTGGGGATGGCGGCTGCCGGCGGGATGATCACGCCGGAACAGTCCTGAGATGCGGTGCTGAAAGTCTAGGGCACCGGGCAGACCGGTCCCGTCCGTGTGACCTCCGGCGCCGGTCGCCGGTCAGGCGCAGGTGCCGTTCTCGCGGGCCGACGCGTCGCTCAGGATCGAGCTGTCGATCTCGAAGTCGACGACGACGGCCGCCGGGTCCACCTGCACGCCCGTGAGGGTGAGCGCGGCGGGCAGGTACTGCGCGATGCAGACGTCCCAGTCGCGGACGACGGTCGAGGCGATCGCGCCGAACTGCTGAACGATCGACTCGGCCGAGATCTCGGCGTCCGCGATCCGCAGGGAGCTCGGCGACAGGATAAGCTCGCCGTTCTCGGCGCGGGGCATCAGCGCGACGCCCACCGGCACCGTCGTGACGAGCGCGTTGAGCTGGAACGTCACCGCGATGTCGGGCGCGTCGATCTCGACCGTGTCGGCCGGGAAGTCCTCGAGCGTCGCCAGGAGCGCCTGGAGCTGCGTCTCGTCGAGCGTCGCGGTGGCGTAGGCGCCGCTCCAGTCGCCGGCTCCATGGATGGGGACGTCCTGCGCCATCACCGCGACGTCGGCGGTGAGGCGGCCGAGCGGCACGTCGTCGGATGCCACGCGCACCTCGCCGAGGCTCCCGACGATGAGCCCGAGCAGCACGGGGCCGTCGACCTCGACGTCGACCTGCTGGTCGGCGGGCAGCGAGAGCTGCGTGATCGTCTGCTGGCGGATCGTCTGCTCGACGATGCTCCGCGCGATCGCATCGCCCGCGAACCAGGCGCCGATCGCGAGCACGATGACGATGAGGAGGGAGACGAGCCACGGCCAGCGGCGCTTGCGTCGCGCGGCGGGGCGGGACGATCCGCCGTCGCTTGAGAGCACCCACTGCGCCCGCGGGTCGGGCAGCGGCTGCGTGGGCTGATCGTCCGAGCTCATCGCGGGATCCGTCACATGCGCTCGGGAGCGGAGACCCCGAGCAGGTGCAGGCCGTTGCGGAGCACCTGGCCGGTGGCGTCGTTCAGCCACAGGCGCGTGCGGTGGAGGTCGGTGACCTCCTCGTCGCCGAGCGGGGTGACGCGGCAGTTGTCGTACCAGCGGTGGTAGAGGCCGGCGAGCTCCTCGAGGTAGCGGGCGACCCGGTGGGGCTCGCGTACCTCGGCGGCGAAGGCGACCACGCGCGGGAACTCCTGGAGCGCGCCGAGGAGCGCCGACTCGGTCTCGTGGTTCAGCAGCTCGGGCGCGAACGCCTCGCGGGTGACGCCGACCGAGGCGGCGTTCCGGGCGACGTTGTGGGTGCGCGCGTGGGCGTACTGCACGTAGAAGACGGGGTTGTCGTTCGTCCGCTTCTGGAGCACGTCGAGGTCGATGTCGAGGTTCGAGTCGGCCGAGCTGCGCGTCAGTGAGTACCGGGCGGCGTCGACGCCGACGATCTCGACGAGGTCTTCCATCGTCACGACGGTGCCCGCGCGCTTGGACATGCGGACCGGCTGGCCCTCCTTGACGAGGTTCACCATCTGGCCGATGAGGATCTGGAGGTTGACGTACGGCTCGTCTCCGAAGGCGGCGGTCATGGCCATGAGTCGCTGGACGTAGCCGTGGTGGTCGGCGCCCAGCATGATGATGCAGCGGTTGAAGCCGCGCTCGCGTTTGTCGAGGTAGTAGGCGAGGTCGCCGGAGATGTAGGCAGGCTGGCCGTCGCTCTTGATGACGACGCGGTCCTTGTCGTCGCCGAAGTCGGTCGAGCGGAGCCAGGTGGCGCCGTCGGCCTCGTAGATGTGGCCGAGCTCGCGCAGGCGCGCGACGGCGCGGTCGACGGCGCCGGAGTCGTGCAGGTCGTTCTCGTGGAAGTAGACGTCGAAGTCGACGCCGAACTCGTGGAGCGACGTCTTGATCTCGTCGAACATGAGACCGACGCCGACGGAGCGGAACGCCTCTTGCTTGGCGGCGGGGTCGAGGGCATCGATGTCGCCGTCATAGGCCTCGACGACGCGCTGCGCGATGTCGGTGATGTAGGCGCCGCCGTAGCCGTCCTCGGGGGTCGGCAGGCCTTCGTGGGCGGCGACGAGGCTGCGCGCGAAGCGGTCGATCTGGGCGCCGTGGTCGTTGAAGTAGTACTCCCGGGTGACCTGCGCACCCTGGGCCGACAGGATGCGGGCCAGCGAGTCGCCAACGGCCGCCCAGCGGGTGCCGCCGAGGTGGATCGGGCCCGTCGGGTTGGCGCTCACGAACTCGAGGTTGATGACCTCGTCGCTGCGGCTGTCGTTCGTCCCGAACGCGGCGCCGGCGTCGACGATCGTCTTCGCGAGGGCGCCGGCGGCGGCCGCGTCGAGGCGGATGTTGATGAAGCCGGGACCGGCGACCTCGACGCTCGCGATGCCGTCGGTCGCGGCGAGCGCCGTCGCGATCTCGGCGGCGAACTCACGCGGGTTCGCGCCGACGACCTTGCTGAGCTTGAGGGCGGCGTTGGACGCCCAGTCGCCGTGGTCGCGGTTCTTCGGGCGGTCGAGCACGAAGTCCTGCACCGTGAGTCCTTCGCTCGAGCCGGGGCGTCGCGCCTCTGCGAGAGGGGTGACGACGGCGAGCAGGGCTTCAGACAGGGCTTCAGGATTCATGGCCCTCCGATTCTACGGTCGCCGTCTCGCTCCGCTCGCTCAACGACCGGGTGGGTGCGGCCCCGGTCGTTGCGTTTCGTCTCGCTCCGCTCGCTCAACGACCGAGGTGTGGTTCCCGGTCGTTGAGCGAGGAGCGCAGCGACGAGACGAAACGGGCTCAGGCCAGCTGGACGAGCGCCCCGAAGTCGTCGAGCGCCGGATCCGATGCCGCGGCAGCCGCGTCGATCGCCTCGACGTCGGAGGTGTCATCCGGCACCACGACCGCGTCGACGCGCATGCGCTGCAGCCCCACGTGGCCGCCGTGATAGCTGAGGAACGCGCAGTCCGCGGCATCCCGCCCCGTCGCAATCCGCACGAGGGAGCGGCGGTTGGCGAGCCGCGTCGCGTCGATGACGTACCAGGTGCCGTCGTGGTACGCCTCGGCGACCGCGTGGAAGTCCATCGGACGGAGCCCCGGCGCGAAGCAGGCGGCGTAGCGGGCGGGCATGTCCATGGCACGCAGGAGTGCGATGACGACGTGCGCGTAGTCGCGGCAGACCCCCTGCCCGGTCATCAGCGTGGTCACCGCGGAGTCGGTGCCCTGGCTGAGACCCGGCGTGTAGGTCGTCGACGTGGCGACGAACTCGCTCACCGCCGCGATGAGCTCGGAGCCCTGCAGACCGCGGAACTGACGACGAGCCTGCGAGAACACCTCGTCGGACTGGCAGTAGCGGCTCGGACGCAGGTATGTGATGGCTTCGAGGTCGCTCGTGGCGCGCGGCGAGACCTGCCCGTCGATGAGCGCCTCGTACCGCACCTGGAGGAGGCCCGCCTCGCCCTGGAGGCGGTGCAGCCGGCTACCGGACTGGTCGATGATCTCGGTCGGCGTGTACACGCGGTCGCCCTGCGCGAACGTCAGTTCCTCGCGCACGACGGGCGCCGGCTGGGCCGCCGCGATCTGGAAGATGAGGTCGACGGGCGACCCCAGATCCAGGTCGAGTTCGGCGGTGACGATGCGATGCACCGGGATATCCTCGCATGCCCGCGAGGGTGCTGGATCACCCCCATAAGACGCGGGCGGAGGAAACCGTTTCCGCCTGTGGGATTCGTGACATATCCTCTCGACATGGGGGCGAGGGAGCTGGCCACAGAGCGGGCCGACAGCGGATCAGGCGTGCGCGCCGCGAGGCCGCCGGCATGGGCTCTCGCCGCGCTCGCAGTGCTCGTGATCGCGATCGCCGTCCTCGCACTCTGGCGCCCTTGGGCACAGCCCGCTGCGAGCATCGCCGCCGGGGCGGAAGAGGTCGTCGCCGTCACTCCCCCGGAGCTCCTCGAGCTGCCCGAGAACCCGCGCGTGCTGATCTTCGGCGACTCGTGGACCTGGGGTGAAGCCGCCGGTCCGGGCGAGGGCTACGCCTACGTCGTCGCCGACCTGACAGGCTGGACCACCGTCGTCGACGGCATCCAGGGCAGCGGATACCTCCGGGAGGGGAAGAACGGCCTCACCTTTGGGCAGCGCATCGACCGGCTCGACCCGGCACCGAACCCCGAGCTCGATCCCGACCTCGTGATCGTGCAGGGGTCGATCAACGACCGGAAGCTCTACCCCGAGGGCTACCGCGACGCCGTCGTCGCCGCGTGGGACGCGCTCGCGGAGCTGTATCCGTCGGCGCGCATCGTGATCCTCGGTCCCGCCCCCCACATCCTCCCGGTCGAGGAATCGACCATCGCCGTCGACGCCGAGCTCTCCCGCCTCGCCGCCGCACGCAGCTGGTGGTACATCTCCCCCCTCGCCGAGGAGTGGATCACGGACGCCGACTACCTCGACATCATCGACACGAGCGAGATCGGCCGATACCACCCGTCGACCGCCGGTCACCGCTACCTCGCGGAGCGACTGGCCGCGGCGGTAGAGGCCATCTCGCGGTGATAACCTCGATCAGTGCGCCTCCGTAGCTCAGGGGATAGAGCGTTGGTTTCCGGTACCAAAGGTCGCAGGTTCGATTCCTGTCGGGGGCACTCCTAATCGCAAGATCTACCCGTTGATGATGCGGTAGACGTGTGCGCGACTCAGGCCGGCATCACGGGCTATCACCGTGGGCTGCACGTTTGCCGCCGCAGCCAGCCGGATGAGCTCGTCACGACGATGGAGGAGCCGCTCGATCGTCGCGTCGATGTCGCGCAGCTCCGCCGCGTATGGGTTGTCAGCGCTGGCCACGGCGTGCCTGCAGTGCGGTGACGAGAGCGACGACAGACACGACGAGCGCGGCTCCGCTAATGATCCATCCGATGACGTCCATGGGGCTCCTTCAGTGCTTACAGGTCGGGGCGCTTCGACGTTATCGGCCATCCCCGACAGCGCCCATAAGACTCCTCCGGACGCGGTAGCCTGATCTACTCGCTTCCGAGCAGAGGTCACGTCAGGACCGGCTATGCCTCACATTCGCCGTCGCCGCGACGGGTACGACCCGGTCGCCCGTCGTCCGTTCATCTTCCGCGAGTTGGTGGTCGGCCGGCGGGTGGTCATGGTGGACGTCTGCGCCCCGCGTGACTGCCCCGATCACGAGTTGCTCCTCGAGGCACACGCTGAGGAACGATGGCGACGCGATCCCGTCTGGTCCCAGCGTCGACAGAGGTATGGCGGAGTGCTGTTCTTTCGCCATCGGCTGCGCTGATGCGCCCGCTGACACCGCGATAGAGGCAAGCTCTGCGATAGCGTCGCAAACGTGACCAGTGAGCGAGTTCGTAAGGCGCTGTCCGACTTCGTGCGCGAGCGTGACTGGGGCCAGTTCCACACCCCGGCGAACCTTGCGAAGAGCATCTCGATCGAGGCGGCCGAGCTACTCGAGTGCTTCCAGTGGGGCGATGACGGTGACGAGGCGCGTGTGCGCGAGGAACTGGCCGACGTCGTCACCTACTGCACGCTCCTCGCCGAACGACTGGGGCTCGATCTGGACGACATTGTTCTCGAAAAGATGGCGGTCACGGACAACAAATACCCGGCCGATCGATCTAGGGGGCGGAGCACGAAGTATGACGCCCTTTGAGATCGAGCGGCTGGACTTCACACACCCCGCGGTCTCGAACTGGGTAGTCAGTGACGAGCGTCGCGCGAACTGGCCCGTTGTATATGTTCTGGACACTGCCGACTCTTCAGGTTCGCCCTCGGTGTACGTGGGCGAGACAGTCAGCGCCGCGTCGCGAATGCGTCAGCACCTCCAGAATCCCTCGAAGGCAGGATTCCGCCGTGTACGTGTCGTCATCGACGAGACGTTCAACAAGTCTGCGTGTCTCGACCTCGAGTCGCACCTCATCCGCTGGCTCGCCGGCGACGGACACTTCACAGTGCTCAACGGGAACGAGGGCATCATCGATGCGCGGTATTACGAGCGCGATCAGTACCGCGAGAGCTTCCGTGACATCTTCGAGCAACTGCGCTCGGACGGGATGTTTCAGCGCAGCATCCCTGAGATCGAGAACAGCGACTTGTTCAAGCTCTCACCCTTCAAAGTCCTCACGCGGGAGCAGGCCATTGCGGTTGAGCAGATTGTCGAGGCACTCCTCGCGGACCTCGCGGCAGGCACTCGATCGACCAGTGTCATCCAGGGCGATCCGGGTACAGGCAAGACGATCGTTGCGATCTTCCTGATGAAGTTACTGGCGGACATTCGCGACTACGAAGACACGGATGAGATCGAGCAAGACTCCCTCTTCTCTGAGTTCTTCGTCCCCGAGAACCGAGAGCTACTGAAGAGCGTTCGCGTCGGCCTGGTCGTACCCCAGCAGTCGCTTCGAGAATCGATCAAGAAGGTGTTCAAGAAGACGCCGAAGGTCAGTGAGGACCTCGTCTTGAACCCGTTCGACGTCGGCAAGTCGTCTAAGCCGTTCGACTTGCTTATCGTCGACGAGACGCACAGGCTCAATCGCCGCGCGAACCAATCCTCGGGGATGCGCAACCGCGACTTCGCGGAGATCAACGCACGCCTGTTCGGATCTGATGACCTCAGTAAGACGCAGCTCGACTGGATCCGCGCGCAGAGCACCCACCAGATCCTCGTCATCGACGAGCAGCAGGGTGTGCGGCCAGCCGATCTCCCGAGCGAAGTGCTTGCCGCTGAGATCACTGATGCAAAGCGAGTGCATCGGTGGTTTCCGCTGGCGAGGCAGATGCGAGTGAGGGCCGACGCAGACTATGTGGGATTCGTCCGCCAGCTCCTACGGGGTGAGCTTCGCACCGGCGACCGCCCAGACTTCGGTGGCTACGACCTGCGATTCTTCGAGAGTGTCGCAGAAATGCAGCAGGCCATCCGCGACCGCGACCGCGAGGTGGGGCTCGCCCGGCTCGTGGCCGGCTACGCGTGGGACTGGAAGACCCGCGGCAACGGGCCCGGCTTCGACTTCGAACTCGAGGGAAGTGGGTTCGTCTGGAACCGCACAGACAAGGACTGGATCAACTCCCCCGGATCGGTCGACGAGGTCGGCTCGATTCACACGGTGCAGGGATACGACCTCAACTACGCCGGCGTGATCATCGGAGAGGACCTTCGATTTGACGCATCCCGTCAGCAAGTGGCCGCAGACCGCGTTGCCTACCGTGACAAAAAGGGCAAAGAGAACCTCAGAAAGCTCCGTCAACGCACGACAGACGAAGACCTCCTCTCGCTCATCCAGAACATCTACGGGGTGCTGCTCACGCGGGGGATCCTCGGAACGTACATCTACGTGTGCGACTCGGACCTCCGCGAGCACTTCGCATCTGTCCTAGAGGTGGACTGACAAAGCGCACCGTCCCCCGACTGTGAGGTACGAGGCGTGAGGCGCTGGATCGTTCGCGCAACTCCAGGAATCCAACGAGGCCCACGCGGCTTCATCCCAGTCGGTTTCGCACTCCGCCGCGTGCGCCGTTAGCACGGAGCACCGGCAGACGTTCCCTGTGGAGCACAACGCCGAGCGATCGCTGAGGAGCCGGGCTTTCGGTGCGCGACGAGGAACCCGCTGATGTGTACGACACGCCGCAGCGATCGCTATGCTCCGTCTGTGCCGCCGCTCGGAGAGTTTCGCTTTGCCATGCCGTTGCCGGTTCGGATAACCGGGCGCAGCTCGAGCATCACTAACTCGTTCGTGAACGGCATCATTCCGGTGATCAGACCGACGGCCGAGCAGATTGAGCAGGCCCTCGCCATACTCGGCATGGACGAGGTGGTCCTCTGCACATACTGCGGCGACCCGGCGACTGAGTGGGACCACCTTCGCCCGCTGGTGAGTGAGCAGCGGCCCACGGGCTACATTTCGGAAATTCACAACCTCGTTCCGGCATGCGGCAAGTGCAACCAGAGCAAGGGCAACAAGCCATGGCGCGACTGGATGCTCGGCACAGCGCCCAGGTCCCCCGCGTCTCGCGGCGTTCCCGACCTAGAGGAAAAGATGTCCCGCATCGAGGACTATGAGAAGTGGGGAAGCGCCTCCCGCGTCGACATGGCGGACGTCGCGGGCGCCGAGCTCTGGGCCGCTCACTGGGAGAACCACAGCGCCATCCTTGAGCTGATGAGGCAAGCCGAGGGCACCGCCCGCGCGATCCGTCGGCGAATCGCGGAGGCCAGCGCACAGATCGAGCCCCCGATAGTCGCGGATTCGTCCGTTGCCGAGAGTTGATAGGTAATCGATAGGGTCGACCACCGACATCCTTGTCGGGAGATCGCCGTGACGCATACGGCCAACGTCCGCTCCGGGCCTGCACAACATGCGATAGCCGAGCGCCATGGCGAGAAGTGATGCAACGCGATTCGCAGTCGCATTAGCAGTACGGGCAGTCGCCGCTCGCAGGAAGCTCGACGAAGTGGACTTCGCACAGCTCCTTCGGCCGTTCGGGCCTCACGCTTCGCCAGTATCCGCCGTCCCGGATCCGATTTACCGGGAGCTCGATCTCCTCGCCCACCCCTCGTCTCACGCGATGCCAGATGTACCCCGAGTGTATGAATGCCTTGCGCACGCCGTCCGTCGGGACTGCGGCGATGTAGCTGCCGCTTCTCGGGATGTAGAACTCTCGGAACTCGCGGCCAGTGAGAAACTCACGAACGACAGGTAGGTTCTCGAGCGGAATCCGGTAGTGCTTGAGCGCCTCCTCGAAGGTCTGGAAGGTCTTGCGCCCCGATCGGTCGTCGATGCCCTCGACGGTGAACCCGAGCTCGGCGAGGCGGCCCGCGGCTGCGTGCTTGCCACCGCTGATCTCGTCATGACTAACGGAGACTCCGTGCTGCCGCTGATAGGCGGCCGCGAAGATCGCCTTGGAGTCGTAGCGACCGTCCTCCGTGACGACGAAGTACTCCTTGGCCTCGCCGTAGCCGTACCTCTGAAGAAACGCGTTGCGACCAAGCCGATCGAACTCCGCCATCGCCCATTCAACGGATCCGCGGTCGGTCAGATCGGCATACGAAAGCATGGTGCGAGACTACCGACCGCCGTCGACGTCTACGTTCCACTCGCGATCGCGATCGCGATCGCGATCGCTCCGGGCGACGCGTTGGAGTCCAAGAAGGTCAATACGCGTCCTTCGAGATCACTGCCCCCTCGGCCATTCGATCGAGGGCCTTCAAGAGGGCGGCGGCCTGCTTCTCGGTAGGTATGCGTCCTTTACGCAACCCGAAGCTCGCGACGAGGTCCGACTCCATCGGGGAGAGGCGGACAGCACCTGATGAGGAGTACACCGCCTCCCAAACGGTCGGCGCGACCTTCAGGACGCGCTGGATCGTCTCGAACCCACTGTCCATGCGGCGCTGCTTCTTGTCGTCGCTGGCTTGGCTAGTTGCTGTATCGGCATCGATGAGGTCGACGGCAAGGTCGCGCGGCAGTGGTACGGAGGCGTCTCTGAACGTCGTCCAGCAGACTTCCTGCTTCGCCCACTGGGTCACATTGGCCTGTTTCCTCCGGGGATCGGTCAAGTGCTCCTGGGCGCGCTCAGCCACCTCCAGTGCGGCGCCGAGCAGCGTCTGACTAGTGCTCTGGCGGGCCCAAATGGCATCGAAGTTGAGCCTTGAGCCAGGGAACTGACGTGGGATCTCGTGTGCTAGCTTCGCCACGCCGTACGCGACGATGTTCGCCAGGTACCCTTTGCCGTACCAGGCCGATTCGCGTACAGCTCTGTGGAGGTCGTTGAAGAGAATCGCTTTCGCTACGTTGTTCTTGAAGTACGCGTCACCGAACTGATTCGGATCCTTCTCCCATGAGGCAACGACTTGGTGCGCGTACTCGATGAAGTTGGTCTGCGCCCCCTTGCTGACGGTGTGGGGGCGTTGACCCCAGCTGAAGGCGTACTTCGCCCAATCGGTCTTCACTAGGCGCTGACTCTTCGGGTACTCCAGCTCGAACTTCTTCTGCTCGGCGGCAGGTCCGCGAGCCACCTTGTCGTTCTCCCATTGCCCGCGCGAGCGTTCGTAGTACCAGCCGGTCTGATACTGCTCTCCCTCGCGCGCCGGGGCGCGGAGGCGGCGACTGGTCTGCTCCATCAGCACGTGGAACTCGTGATTGGAGAAGAGATCGGCCGCGCTGACACGGTTCTGGCTGTTCGCATACTTGGAGACGTCGGCCACAACCTCGGCTGCGTTGTCGCTGCTCACGGTGACCAGCTTCATCTGTACAAAGACGTCGTCCACAGATCGTTTGCTGTCGCCGCGCAAGTAGTGGACGAGCGATGCCGTCGTCTGTCCGCCGTTCACGATCTGCCAGTTCTCGATTGAGCGGATGAACGTACCCTTGCGAAGAGTGACTAGCTCCACGTCCGTCGCAGTGGTCGTTAGCCCGTTGTTAAAGGCAAGGAACATCTCGGGCTTGTGAGCGAGAGTCTGCTGAATTCCTCGATTGACGGCTCCTCGAGCGCTGAGGTAGGTCCGAACGTTGGACTCGAGAAGCTGGCTGCCGTACTCCTCGAAGACTTCTGCCAGGAGGCGACCGGGCAGTACCGCAAGGTAACTCTGGGCCGACGAGCCACCGTCTGCGGCTACGAGGCACTGGAGCCCGTCCGGCAACCACTTCGTCAAGTCGATGTGCATCGCCTCGTCGCCGGTCTGCGGTGTTGCCGCAGCCAAGATGCGGTTGCGATCCCAGATCGCGTACGAGGCGGGCCGATCCGCCACGATGCTGTTCGGGATCGTCCTGATGCGCTCACTCATCAGGCCATCGGTGATGAGCAGAAAGCGTATCCGCGCGACCGACAACAGTCGGTGGCGGAAGTAGTCGGCGTACTCGACCTCACGGGAGCTCGGTTCCAGGTTCTCGGCGAGCCAGCCGTCCGCGGCCAATTGCAGGAAGTCTGCACCGCGGCCAAAGATGTCGTTCGCGTCGCCGAGCGTCACAGTGCCTTCACCGTCGAAATACTTCCCGACGATGATGGTGAGGGAGGCGTCAGTCGCATCCTCCGCATAGCCGAGTAGCGACAGCACACGTCCGCGCGGACCGCGGCATTGCAGAGGCTCCGAGACGATGTCGTACGCCACGTCCGCGTCCTCGAGTCGCGACGCGAACTCCTCAACGAAGGCTCTCAGCTCGAAGCTGTCGGAGCCGGCGGATCGGATCTTTATGTCGTTCCGGAGTTGGTCCAATTGATCACTCACCGCGCGCCGCCGATCCGAGGCGGTTCATGGTTGCGGCGAAAGGATTCAGCGCCGCCAGCCGCAGTGAGAAGGCCACCTTCACCACGCCCTCGGGAACCGCCTCAGGGGCGATCGTCGGGAACCCTTCGGCCACTTGGAAGCGAAGCCACTCGCCGGGTAGGAAGCGCCACTGCCGGTAGTACTCGTCGCCGACGTCGAGATCGAGGGCGGTCAGCGCGAGATCCCACTTCTCGAGCGCGGTTGCTCCGCCGCGCTCGGCGATCTGGCGGACCTCGTCCACGAGATCGAGGAAGCTCGTGCCGGCCGGATCTGACGCTGAGACACGGTCCATCGGCAGAACGAGAAGGTCGAGACCGGCCGCAACAGGAGCCATCTGTGCCGGCGAGGTGATTCGAACCTCCTTTGGCGGTTGGTGGGATGACTTCACCTCGATCGAGTATCCGTCAGCGAACTCGAAGTCGTGCATCCCGCCGAAGGGACCACCCCACGCCTCGAAGACTTGGAAGGCATCGAAACCAGCATCACGCTCCAGGACTTTCGCAAGTTCGAGCTCAGCGAAGAGCCCGCGGATCTGTTCCTCAGAGAGTCGACCCGCGGCGCGGGCACCGAACCGGCGGAACTGGTCGACGGCATTCACAAAAGCGACGAGCGCCGAGTCAGCTGAGTCTGCCTCTGCGCTGCGTGTCAGAACGTACTCGAGGAACTTCAGAAAGATCGAGGGAAGCCCCGGATCCTTCGAGCTGATCCGAACGAAGTCGTCCGCCCCGGAGCGAACCGTCTTCACCGCGAATCCGCGTCCATCTCCGACTATGACATCAGCCGGGAGTGATGCCTGCACGACAAGGGCCGCGTGACCGTCGTTGTTCTCGGCGAGCACGGTCAACCACGGATGCGCCACCTGAACGACGCGATGATTCGGGCCTTGCAGCGCGGCCGTCATCGCGCTGTCAACGGACATCATTCGTCGCCCGTTTCAATGTCGTCGCCATCATCGACGTATCCGTACAGGCTTCGCTGCTCGACGGAGTTGACCCAGAACTGCTGGCCCCCTCCCCTCCTGAGGATGTCAGCCTTCTCCTCTTCGGGAATGTCGGGGAAGACGAGAACAACACCGATCAATGGATCCGAAGCGGGGATGGCGACTTCAGGGGTCTTGCTCAGCTCGTCACTCTTGGTCGTGATGGCGAAGACGAGCAGCATCGGGTGGTCGATGCTCGCGATCACAGCCGCTTCGCTGGCGGCACCGTTCAGCGCAGATCGCTCCGCACGGGTGAGCGCTCCCGCGAGATTGGTTGCCGTCGCCACGCGCCGGTTCCCGAGCGCCAGAGCACCGCCAGCCGTTCGCTTGATGGCGTTGCGGACGCTGCTCTGCACCGCAAGTCCATTCCCGAAGTCGACGGAATCGCCGGTTCCTCCAACGAGGACCACTCGCCACTCGTTAGCCCCACGGGCATCGCCGAGATGAGCGGCGATCTGGGGTGCGACCGCCGTCCCCGCGCCGCCGAACCACGGGTCGCTCTTGAATCCCTTGAAGTCAGTGAAGAAGTCCGAGATCGCCTCGGGTGACACCTGCGACCAAGTTGGGTAGTTCAGATTGGACTGTGATCGGGTGAGTCGTCCTTCCTCGACTCCGCGGTTCAGTCCGTCGAGGAGCGTCTGGAGAGCTCGCTTGTTGCGGTCTCGGTCAGCGGCCGACTCCGACAGGAAGTGCGACTCGAATTTCTGTCCGTGAATCAGGATGGTGCCAGTGACGAGCTCGGCCGCTTTTCGCTTGTTCGCGGCGACGACCTGAAAGCCCTCCGGGTGGGCGCGGACCCGTAGACCGAAGTCCCTCGGTGTGAGCTCTTTTGCGCGCATCTCCAGCAACAGCTCGCGGAGCTCGCCCGTGACGTCTGATGACCACTGGAAATCGTCGCGCGTGGATTCCGGCATCCATACCCGCACCAGATCTGCATAACCGGGGCGATAGCCGAACCATCTGCCCATCTGCATGAGCGTGTCCATCGACCGAGGCTCCCGGACGAAGTAGCTGACCTGCAGCCCATCGAGCGTGAGCCCGCGCGAGAGAACATCGCCGCCGATGAAGATCGTCGGGCGGAGGTCCTCCTCTCGCCTCTGATCACGCGTCATGAGCCGCCGCGCCTTCGATCTGGCGGCCGCGGTCTTGCTGTTGACGAGCTGAACCAGCACCTCCTGCGACATGTCCTGCAACGCGCCTCGCACATCGTCCCATTCCGCGTCGACGCCGGCGAACTGCTCGCTCCAGACGCGCTCGATGCGCCCCCGAAGCCCGCTGCTGCGCGCCGAGTCCGACCGGCCAAGCTCGCCTCGAATCACGCCGCTAAGCGCGAGACAGAAAGGCTCCACCAGGTCGAACACCTGGCTCTGGACGTCGTTGAAGCGCGACACGTTGATGAGCATGGATGCCTCCGAGGCGACGCCCTGATTGCGAACGAGTCGGATTGCAGTGCCGAGATAGAAGGAGACAACAGCGTCCTTCAAGCTGTCAGGGAGGTCTTCCACCACGTGATCGCTCTTGTGATTGATCGGGATCGCTTCGAGACAGTCCTCCACGTCAAGTTGAACTGCGGGGTGCTCCTCGGAGAAGTATCCGCCGATGCCCTGGTAGTTCGAGGGGCTGCTCATGACACGGATGTAGTCGGCAGGGAACAGGTCGTTCCCGAGGTCATCCTTGGCCGCCTCGTGGTCGATGAAGATGTTCGCGAAGGGCGTGGCAGTTATTCCGAGGTAGGAGCTGCGTCGCGAGCTGTCCAGCAGGCGACGGATCTGCTTGTTCACGGCGGCCGGGTCGGTATCAGTCTTCGTGTTCGGGGTGCCCCAGTCCGATTCGTCATCGATGACGACGAGCGGTGTGTCCAGCCGCCCTCCCTGCGCTTGGCGGCGAATGTAGTCCGCGACATTGCGGATGAGACCCGCATTCTTCTTTATGACGAACACCGTCGGGTTCCCGGACGCCACCCAGACGATTCCCGACCGCTTCGCGCTCGCGCTGAAGTCACTCCTGACTGTGGTGAGCACGTTCGGCTGGAAGTCAGGGTCGAACCGCGCGATTCCCAGTTGCTGAACGGCGGCCGATCTGATGTTGTCGTCGAGGTAGTCGGAGTCGATGCCTGTGAGATCCGAGTCGATTCGCTTTTGTGTCTGGGCGCGAAGATCGTTGGTGTGGCCGCCGATAACGATGACGAGGCGGTAGCCGTAGTCGATCGCCTTGTTCAGGATTCCGATGTAGGTGGCGGTCTTTCCCGACTGCACCTCGCCCATGAGCAACCCCCGACGGGCCCAGGTCCCTGCCTTGTCGGGATCGCCGAGCAGCTCAACCACCTCGTCGGTCTGCGTCGCCAGATCTTCTATCACTGATCTGGCCCAGTCGCGGGCAACGAGCAGTTGCTCGTATGCCTGGTATCGATTGTGAGGGACATCCGGGGCTTTGTCTGCGAGCCAGCGCTCGAAAGTATCGCGGTCGATCACCGTGCCGCCGTCGTCCAGCACGATCGTTTCCTCGCGCGTGAGCTCCGCGACGACAGCCGCGACCTCGTCAGGAGAGAGTTCGGAGAACAGGAGTCCTGCGATGCCGGTCGCCTTCTCAGCGAGCTGGTCGAAAGTCATCTCACGGTTGCCGGCGACGAGCTGCTGTTTCAGGAGCATCTTCAGTCCGGACTGTCGGCTACTGAGCTTCAACGCGGGGTTCCTTCCAAATCTGTTCGATCATCTCGAGGAGGTTGGGGAGTGTATCGAACGGCTCAGTATGAGCAAGCGCCGCGCCGACGCTTGCGACGTCGTCGCCCAGAAGCCCTGACTCCCTTATCTGACGCAATGATTCCTTTACCGCTTCGGCAGCTGGGCTCGTGGTGGCCGGATTCGTGTTCTTCGCCATTTCCACGTACAAGTCGTAGGAAGGGAATCCGTCGGCGAGCACGTTGAGGAGCCGATTCACCTTCTCCGCCTGGGATGTGTCGAGTGTGCTCAGGACGGAGATGACGAATGGGTTCTCGAAGTTGACGTCGTACCGGATCCCATCGCGATCCAGGACCTTCTGCCACAGGTGGGTGACCTCAGCCGGACCCGATCTGCGCCCACGAAACGTGTGCACGCGTCGGCCGCGCTCAAGGACCCCGTCCATGAGTCGACGAAGCTCAGCCTTGAAGGACGCAGGCGGTTCAGCTCGCGACTTCTTGATGTCCAGCTGCCACAGGTGATCCAGGGAGTTGGGAATATCCACTCTGATGCGGGTCTGCTTGGAGATCTCAGTCATGCGAGCGAGCCCATACCAGTGGCCGTGAGAGATCAGCCGCTCGTTTCGATAGACGTAGAACCCCTGCGCGTCCCGCATGCCCTCGCCAAGGTCATGCCGACGCCGCTCTGCCGGCGTCAGGCCAGACGGGTGTGGAAGCGTGAAGGCGGTCACTGCAACCTGCTCACCATCGACCGGGATGTGCTGGGTCGGCGACTCCTGAGTACGCGGATTTGCTGTGACAAAGGGATCCAGCGGCTTCACTTCGACGCCGTTGACCCAGATCGCGACGCGGTCCCTTCGACGGGCGAGGAACCTGTGAAAGATGAGGGACAGGTCCGCGCTCACCTCGAGTGCGCGCTCGCGGATCAGGGCGCCTGGGTCTTTCGCGTCGCCGAGCAGCAGATCCAGCTTCCGCAGCACCACTAGCGTGCCGGACTCGCGGGACTCAAGGCGCTCGTACCAGGGTGTCGCGCTGAGCTCCTCCGCTGTCAACCGCTGCAAACTCCACGTCTGGGTAGCGGCGATGTGGTCGATGTCCCATTGAAGGCCTGTGGTCTGCCCGTCGCGGCGGGATATGACAGTCAGGCATCGGGCTTGTGAGAGCGAGGCAGTCTTGAGACCGAGCCCGAAGCGGCCGAGGTCCGCTCGCGTTCGCTCCCCCACAGAACCGGCGAGGCGGAGCGCCTCGCGAGCGACCGAAGGCAGCATCCCCTTGCCGTCGTCGAGGATCGCGATGTGCTCGGCGTCGATAGGCTCCAGATCGATCTCGATGCGGCGGGCTTCCGCTGTGATGCTGTTGTCAATGAGATCGGCGAGCGCCGCGCTGAGCGAGTAGCCGACGGAGCGCATGGACTCCATCAGATCAACGCCGGGCGCGACTATCTCGTCTTCCATCCGAGCTCCTTCAGTTCTCGACGCCGAGCGGTTGACGACAGCGGGCCTACGCGCGCGCGGGGTTGCGGTCTGAGGCTACGAGATGAGCCAGGTTGGCGTCGATGGCCGGATAAGGCTGCCCATTGAACGAACGGAAGAGTGCGGTGAACACCGCCTCGGCCCCCTTTACGGGTACTGCCATTCCAACCTGCCGGCGAACGCTCTCCTTCGTTCCCTTGAAGACGAAGGTGTCCGGGAAGGACTGCAGGCGCGCGCGCTCACGGTTGGTCAATGCTCGCGACTCATCCCAGTGATAGACGTGCGTGCCACCGCCCCCAGAGCCAGTCACGGTGTAGGCCGGCTCATTCGGATGGAGCCTGCGATAGATCTGGCTAATCGTGGCTCCCTTCACATTGAGGCGCAGGTGCGCGGGCAGGTCCGCGTTGAAGGCGTTCTCCCCAGGGCGTATGTGGTCGAGCCGCTCAACCACCTGAGCCGACTGCCGCGTCCGTTCATTGTTTGCGAGATTGCCTCCTACTGGAGGGACGGTGAGGGCTGTGCGCGCCGATACGTCCAGCCCGGCGTAGAGAGCGGGGCTGGGCACCCGGAAGTCGACGTCGAGATCTTTGCGCACACCGACGACGATGATCCGCTTGCGCTTCTGAGGGACGCCGTACTCTTCGAAGCTGTAGAGATGAGGGTAGAGGCGATAACCGAATTCGCCGGCCCCGGCCAACTCGTCCAGGATGAGCCTGAACGCCCGTCCGGCGTTCGCGCTCTGCAGTCCGGACACGTTCTCCGCTACGAACCAATCGGGGTTGTGGTGATCGAGCACCCGGACACCGTAGGAGTAGAGCGGGCCGTACTTACCATCGAGCCCGCGCCACTCGCCTACAAGGCTGTAGTCATTGCACGGGAAACCAAAGGCGAACCCGCTCACCTTACTTTGTTGCTCGATCGGGTAGTCGCGAACGTTCTGGCACGTGACGGTTGCCTGAGTGGCTCCAGGGATGTTGGCCATGTACGTATCGCAGGTGCTCTGGTCGTAGTCGTTCGCCCAAACGTGCATCAGCTCCACACCGGTCGCCGAGGCAGCGTTGTGGGCCCCGAGCGCCATGCCCCCGGGGCCTGCGAAGAGTTCACCCATCCTGAAGGAAAGTCGTGACACCGTGTTCCATCCCGATCGAGGAGCGCGAACCGCCCCTGCAGCCTACGGCATCCGCTTTGCCCCGCACTAAGAGGCGACAGCGCAACTACCTTCGGCCATCGTATGGTCGGGCACGGACACCATCCCTTCCCGACGCGCGGAACGCCGGTTACCCTCCTGGGGTGACGATGTCCTGGGCCTCCAGCGAGGCTGCGCGCCGAACAATGGTGGGCAACCGACGGCGCGATACGAAGCCTGAGTTGGCGGTGCGCTCACTGGTACACCGCGCCGGCCTTCGCTATCGAGTGGACTTCGCCCCCGTTGGGGGCCGACGGAAGGCGGATATCGTGTTTCCGCGACAGCGAATTGCGGTCTTCATCGACGGTTGCTTCTGGCACAGCTGCCCTCTTCACGGTAGCGTGCCCGCGACCAACCGCGATTATTGGGTGCCGAAGCTCGCGACAAACACGGAACGAGACCGGCAAACGACCGAGGGCCTCGAGGCGCTTGGATGGCGGGTAGTCCGCATCTGGGAGCACGTCACGGCTGAAGAAGCGGCTGCGGTGATCATCGACGCTGTGCGCGCCAAAGTACTCCGTCACACGACACCCTCGGCGCCGCGCAAGTTAGTTCACCCCGGCAGATAACTGACAACTAGCCAACTAAGGCGCCAACAGACACTTCATTTGGGTGTTAGTCCCCGATAGATTCGGCGGTGACCTTGAATGAGCCTCAGAGGAGGAAGCTTGAATCAGGCGCTACCATCTCGCGAGGACGGCGAGGAACTGTCCGAGGACGACGTCGACGATCTCGTCGGAAGCGAGTCGGAGCGGGATGCTGGTGCGGTTCCCCTTGACTCCCTTCGACAGGCAGTCGTCACCGGCACGGACTGGACGGTCGCGACGCTCGTCGATCAACTCCGTCGCGGAAACATCGACCTCGCTCCAAACTTTCAGAGGCGCGGAGTCTGGCAACAGAGTCGAAAGAGTCGCTTTATCGAGTCGCTGGTGCTCGGCCTGCCAATTCCACAGATCGTCCTGGCTGAGAAGCCTGGTGAACGCGGTAGGTTCATCGTTCTCGACGGGAAGCAACGTCTGCTTTCCATCCGACAATTCTGCGCTGAGCCCGATACCTTCGAGCAGGATGCTGGATTCACGCCGACCAAGCTGGACAAGTTGACCCTGTTGCCCTTCCTGAAGGGGAAGACGTATCAGGACCTCCGCGACGAACCCGGATTAGCCGACTACCGAGATGCGTTCGACAATAACCCGGTACGCACAGTAATCGTTCGGAATTGGCCCAGCCCCGACTATCTCTACCTCGTGTTTCTCCGCCTAAACACGGGTTCTGTGCCCCTGTCTCCACAGGAGCTCCGGCAGGCGCTCCAGCCGGGGCCGTTCACGGAATTCGTCGAGCGGCGATCGCTAGAGTCTCGACCCCTGCAACGCGCGCTCAATTTGAAAGGTCCCGATTTCCGAATGCGGGACACCGAGATCCTGCTTCGTGCTATCGCATTTGACACGCGCTCCGAATCATATTCGGGGAACATGAAGCTGTTTCTCGATGACACATGCGAAGCGTTCAACCGCAGTTGGTCGAGTGACGAGGCGGCCCTTGAGCTGGCTGTGAATGAGCTCGAGGCGGCCATTCAGGTAGCGATCGACATCTTCGGCGAACGCAATGCCTTCAGTCGCTATACCGACGGGATGCCTGAGCGCCGGTTCAATCGCGCAGTGTTTGACGTGCTCGTCCATAGCTTTCGCCAGCCGGCGGTCGCGATCGCGGCAAGGGATCGAGCGCGCGACATCGTTGCAGCCTTCGCGGATCTCTGCGCGAGCGATCCGGAGTTCGTCCAATCGATTGCGACGACGACCAAGAGTTCCGAAGCGACCCGCTACCGCTTCCAGACATGGGCAGGTGTCCTGTCCGATCTCATTGGCATTGGCGTTCAGCCGCCGACGTTTCGGTGAGAGATTCTGTTGGCAAAACGCACCTCATGGCCACCCGCGGGGAGCCCAGACATTCCCTCTCTGTTGAGCGCGGTCAAGGCTGAGCGGCGGTCCAAAACGCCGCGCGCCTCCGCCATTCTCGCCGACGCACTCGAAGAGATCGATGAACTCAGGCGGAAGCTTGTACGCATCGATCCCGCCGGCTCATACAGCGAGCTCGCTTATCTCAAGGCGCGAGCGTTCGTGCTGCTGAGCCACGGCGCGCTAGAGGAGTACATCGAACGCGTTTGCATCGATGTAGCGGACGCGGCGATCACGGCCTTCAACGTTGACGAGCGGCCGCGACGGACCATCATCACACTGCTGCACTACGGCGCGAACAGTGATCCGTCGTCCGTCTCGGCAAACGGTCCATGGCAAATACGCGAAGCGTTGAAGCAGTCTCGGCGCCAGCTGCTCCTTTGGCGTGAGAGCAACAATGGGATCAAGGAAAAGGATGTCCTTCGCCTCCTGCTGCCTGTCGGCCTGAAGGAATCGGACATGGGGGCGGCATGGCTGCAAGCGATGTCGGATCTGGGCTCGTTGCGCGGACGCGTGGCGCATCATGGGCATCGAACGGGCGCGAAGACGCCAGTTGACCCCGGGGACGCCCTTGCAACCGTCGCGGCAGTGCTTCCCACGCTCTGCCGACTAGATGCAAAGCTCGCTGGCTTCCGCGCCGAGTAGCGAACGCGCATCAGCACTACCCTGACGCCGCTCGTGGTCGCGGCATCGCGAGCGATGTCGGGGGTACCCCACACCGTTACTCGCGCCGCACATCGTATCGGCGACCGTACGGCGCGTCGGCGGCCGTGGAGCGGTGTGGTCTCGCCGGCCGAGCATCAGCCACCGAACCACCTCCTCCGGAGCGCCTCTTGAACCCCGCCTGATGGCCAGAGGCGCAACCAGGGATCACTTCGAAATCGAATCGATCCCAACTGCCGACCCAGACCTGTTGAATCTGCTCGAAGACCGATGCACGCAGGCACCCAGGGGGTGGGACAGCCTTTAGCGGCACTCCCCTGCACGTAGCTGCACGCTAGGAAAATCCCTGGATAATGGGCAAAACGCCCCCTATTCTGGCGTCATGCGCGGCGGTCTCGAGCGATGGAAGCGAGGCGTCGAATCCCGAGGGGTTCGACAGGCGATCGCCTACGCGCTCGAGGGCACCTGCGATGCTCACCTGCAGCACTCCCCCGGCGTTGACGCGCTCGAAGCCTATGGCGCGGCATCCAATTCGACCGTCTCGCGATTCATCGTCGCGAGCGGCAGGATTGGCAGAGACGAGCTCACCGCCGGCGGCCTTCGAGTCTGGCTCACCGGACACGATCCGGTCACCGGGGAAGAGCGTGGCCGTCAGCGGCTGAGCCCCGACGCCGACCTGCTGCTCGACGGAACGCTCAACCACCCCAAGTCTTACAGCATCGCTGCGTTGCTGCATCCCGAGCTTGCGGCCGAGTTCGAGGCTCTCCAAGACCGTCTGCGTGATCGCATCCTCCTCACGTGGCAGATGGAGCTCAACGCGCGGCGTGGGCACGGAGGGCTTATCCGAGAGGACCTCACCCGCATCGAGGTCGTCGAACTGCAGCATCGGCGCTCGCGCGCGCTCGACCCGCACATCCACCGTCACCTCTGGCTGAACATCAAGGTGCTCGGCGCGGACGGAAAGTGGTCGAACCTCGACTCGCGCGTCGCGATGAAACTGCACAGCGTCGTCAACGCCGAGGGCGAACTCGCCGCCCGCACCGATCCCGCCTGGATCGCCGCGCTCGCCCGGCACGGGTACACACTCGACGACACGGGCGAGATAGCCGAACTCGTCGGCGCCGTCCGACCCGTCTCGCGTCGGTCCTCGCAGATCGAAGGCAACCGCGCGCGCCTGATCGCGGGGTGGTTTGCGGCGCACGGAGGATCCGCTCCGAGCGTGGAAGTGCTGCAGCAAATCGATCGGCGCGCGTGGGCGGTGTCGCGGCCAAACAAACCGGCCGATCTCGACGAGGCGTCCTGGGAGGCCCGTGTCCGCGACGAGATCGCAGCGATCGATCCGCGTCTGACCACCCCGCGCGCATCGATTGCGGTTGCAGCAATAGGGCTCCACTCCCTCGACTTGGATCTGCTCGCGGCACAGGCGATCGTCGATGCGGACGAACGGTCCACCTCATGCGGCGGGAGGTTCAGCATCTTCGACATCCGCGCTGGCGCAATACGCGCGCTCTCGCGCACAGGAGTCGTTGCGGAGCGGGACCGTCTCGACGGGACGATCGCCGAGATCACGGAGCGTGCCACGCGGCCCGTCTACCGGCTCGTTGAGGATGATCCACCAGCGCACGTGAAGGCGTTCATGGCGACCGAGACCGTGCGCGCCAAGGTTCGTCTCGCCGGCCGCTTGGACCTGCTCGCCCGACCCGGCCGCCCCCTGCTGCCAGACGAGTTGCCCCGGCTCGCACCAAACGCGGATCTGTCGGCGCTTGACCTTTCGCAATGCGTCGCCGCGTGCGCCATCGCCGGCTCTGACGGGCTCGTGACAGTGACGGGCCCCGCCGGCGCGGGCAAAACGACGATGCTGCACGCTGCGTTCGCGGCGCTCACATCGCAACGCCGGCGGATGCTCGTCGTTGCTCCCACACGAAAGGCGGCGTCGGTGGCGTCTCGGGAGGTTGGGGCCGCTGCATCCAGTATTCATGCCCTGCTTGCAGACCACGGCTACCGATGGGGCACCGACAGGACCGGCGCGACGGCATGGACCAGGCTTCGAGTGGGAGAAGTCGATCCCAGCACCGACGTCGCATACGGCGGACCAGCACAGTATGTGCTGCGTTCTGGCGACCGGATCGTCGTCGACGAAGCCGGCATGGTCGACCTACAGACGGCGGTCGTCCTCGTGGATCTCGCGATCGAGCAGAGTGTCGGGCTGGCGTTCGTAGTGACACGCATCAGGCGTCGCCGGTCGGACATGCGGGTGCGATGGGTTCGGCGATCCGGCACGCGAACGCCGCGGTCGAGCTCGACACGGTGCACCGGTTCCGCGATCCTGACTACGCGGCGCTCACGCTACGGCTCCGGGATGCGGGTGATCGCGAGCGTGCGCTGACGGTTGCGGGCGAGCTTGTCGAACACGGTCACGTCGACCGGGTCGACCATCACGACGCGGCGGGTGAGCGGATGATCGACGCGTACTTCGACTGGCACGCACGCGGCAAGCTGGTGACGCTGGTATCCGGCACGAATGCTGAGGCGGATGCGATCAACGACGCCATTCAGCAGCGGCGAGTTGATCAGGGCGAGCTCGACGCCCGCATCGCCGCGTGGGAAATCGGGCAGCAGCGCATCCTCGTCGGCGACACCGTCCAGACCCGTCGCAACGACAGACTCACAGGAGTCGAGAATCGCGCGCAGTGGATCGTGCGCGCGATCCGCGACGAGTACGTGTCTCTTGTCTCCGTGACCGACAGCGGCGAGGTGGCGCGCGTGTCCACTGCGTACGCGTGCGAGCACCTGCAGCTCGCTTACGCCTCCACCGTGCACGGTGTGCAGGGCGACACCGCCGACGCGTCGGTGGTCGGGCCGGATGTTGATGCCGCGGGACTCTACGTCGGACTCACGCGCGGCCGGCTGAGCAACGTCGCGATCGTCGTCGCCCGGTCGGATGCCGCCGCCCGCGAGTGCCTCGCCGAGTCGATGCAGCGGGGCACGCCGGAGTTGACGATGCAGGATGCCCTGCGCGCGGCCCAGGCGGAGGTGCGTCGCGCGGCGCGGAACCGCGAGGAAGTGATGGCTACAGGGCCCGTGGTCGGGGCGCCGACTGCGGGGCACGCGATGGGGATGTAGAGTGCTCGACTTCTCGGATAGACCGCATAGGCGGCAGATGGGAGTCTTGGCTGACGCCTGGCGTTGGTGACTTCGCGCGAGGATCCCATCCAGCGAACGACAAATCTCAGCCCGCGCGACTCCGAGCGCCTCTAGTCGCCGGACATCAGAACCACGCGCTGGTCCGAGTTCCGTTCTGTGGCCTTGCCGTCAACTCCCGTACCTTTTGTGCACCTTCATCGGATCGCGATCATCTTCCACCCGCGTGACTATCCCCCGCTGTTTCAGTGAAGCGAGCAGCCGATGATGGTCGGCAGTGTTCGGCACTCGCGGCTTGTCTCGTCCAAACCGCGTCAACTGGCCGTAGTCGCCGCCCAGTGAGTCCAGGACTCCGAAGAGCTGCGCATCTGACGCGGTGTTCAGGTACGGCATGAGGTGATGCAAGACAGCATCAGTCTCGATTCGGTGACCCGCCATCTGCTCTACGACCGGGAAGCTCACGGGCACCTCGAGTCTTCGCGCAGTCCTCGCAACCTCGATTAGCCCGTTGCGCCCACAGGCTGCTGTGTACTGGTTAGCGTTCTCGATGATTATCCGCTTCGCCTCGTCTGGAACGGACGTGCTGGCGAGCACCTTTGCCAACTCGGTGCCGACGAGCTCCGGCGTTACCCACTCGGCGAACTTCGTCGACACGGCGATTACTCGCTCTCGCGTCAGCCAGTCTGCCGACGCGAGATGCTCATAAGTCGCGGCGTTGCCGGAAATCACGCGGCGAGCGATTAGTTCGGGATACAGCGCACCTGACTCAACTGGCAGATCACTAGCGGCGATCCAATCCTCCAGCCCGAGGCTCGCCGCCAGCTTTGCTCGAAGCTCCGCACTAAGCGTCCATGGAGTGGAAATTAGTGTGATGGCGAGACTGCGCTTCTCGTCCTCGTCGGCATCTTCGTGCTCAGAGATTTCCTCCGCTGATGCGAGCACAACGGCGAGATTCACATCTACACCGCCAACCTGCTCGATGTACCTTGTCACGTTGGTGAACGTGGCCGGGAACTTATCGTGCCCTGCGAGCACGGGCCACGTCTCCTCTGGCACATCCTCGACGTCTGCAATTCGGCTCTCATCCGAGACACCCGCAATGAAGCGATCGAGCTGTTCAGGGGCCGCTTCGTGTACCTCACCGAGAACGACGTTGAACCGGTTCGCTGCGTGGTTCGTTGCGGCGTGACCGGCGACAGCGTCGAGGTAACCCGGTAGCTCGGCAAGCGCCTTGGCGTATACGTCCCCCCGGCGAGCGGACCTGAGCTGATCGAGTGCAAGGCCGACCTCGTCGCCGGCTGCCGCCCGGAGGTTGGACAGGCTCATTTCATAGAGGCCGAGCTTCACGAATGCCGGCCTCACCGCGTCGCTCGTTCCCGATAGATCAGGCAGCGACAGCCCAGCGTCCTTAAACAGAAGGGCTATGCGTTCTGCGCGCGCGGCAGGTAACGCAGCGGTCGCGATGGCGGGTAGCTGGGCGTAGTTCGAGGCGAGGTAGGCCTTCGCTTTCTCTGTCACGGTCTGCTTCGGCTTCGTGGCCAAATTTGCAAGGCAGGCGCTGACGAGATCGGTCCTCGTCTCGTCGTCGAGGTCGACGTCCGCGATCAAGTAGTTGAGGATGCGCGGACTCCGCACCGCGAGCCTTCTCACGAGCGCGTCACGCGATGCACCGCTGCTCAAGTAGCTCTGCAGGAATCGCGTGCCGTCGGCGTCGAGGCGCGCCAGAGCCGTGATCATGATGTCCGAGTCCGGGCTGTCGGTTCCCAGCAAGTAATCCAGGATCGCGATGTTGAACAGCGCTGGGTCCGCAAGCGAACGAGCGCCCCGCTCACGGATCACGGCCTCCGCGTCCTCGGCTGTCAGCACGAACTGCTCGTCCATCAGCCCACGCTCGACGTGATGGATTATGAAGTTCGTGGCCGCCGGGCTGACTCGATCGCCATGGAACGTCGACGTGTAGAGCGTGAAGTTGCGATCGATGTAGCCGGCGCGGATTAGGTCGAACGCGAGCCCCTTTGTCAGCAGCTTCTCCGCCACTGCACCGAGCGACTGCGAGACATCCTCGTACTCGACCAGAAAATCGGGTCGACCTATTAGGTCGCCCATGTCCGACGTGCGTAAGAACGTGAGCTGCTCCTGCAATTCGCGCACTTGCTCGGACTCGGCCTCATCGTCGGCTTCGCGCCACGCGTCAGCATCGAGCGAGTCCCCGACGAGAGCCGATATGTCGGATCTGCTCAGCTCGATGTGGTTGCGGCTGTAGTGGGGGTTGTGCCAGCCAGCGGTGGGATTTCCCTCATCGCTGGCGAACTTGCGCCAGATCTCGACTGATTCGAACTTGACTGGCTCCACGGCTTGACCCTCGAGCAGGTAGTAGCCATTCGACTTCTGATAGCTCCCTGCGCGCACCATGAGATCGATGCGAGACACGAGGAGCTTGCCGAGCCGCGAGGCTCTCTGCTTCGCAAGGGTGCGTCGCGAGACTTCCATACGCGCAGAGCGGAGCTCACGTTCGACTCGCCGAATGTTCTTCGAAACCAGCGTCCGGCTGATCTCGTACAGCTTGTCGAGCTTGCTCTGGCCGAGCCGGATGACCTCGAAATCACTGAGGTGTGTGCTTTTGTAGAGCATCATCGCGAACAGGTGCGTCTCGCTGAGTTCGAGTTGCTTCCCGTCCCCGGCGAAGATCCTGTCTCGGAAGACAACGAATTCATTACGCACGTTCTTGAGCAGGCGCATGTCCGGTACGAATCGGCCGGCGAGGTCGATCAGGTCTGGCGATACGTCGTGCTCGATGCCACGCAGGATCTGCGTGGTCAGGTTGCGCGCGCTTCGATGCGTGATGAACGGAACGACCGGGATGACGAGGTCGAAGAACTTAGTACGATTCGCGCGAACGATCTCGGCCTGAGCCGGATCGGTGATCTCGACGAGCGCCACGTCGATCTTCCGCTGCTCGTGCTCGAGGCTGACTCGGTCGAAGATGCTGTCCTTGATTGCGTAGATGAAGCGGATTGGTTTCTTGATCTGCGGTGATGCATTGAGAAGCGCATTGAGAGACCTCAGCGTCTCGAAAATGTGAGAGTCGTTGAAGCGGTCAATGTCCTCAAAGATGACGATGTCGCGCTTCGAGGTCTCAAAGAAGTGCACGATCTCGTCCAGGTACTGGTCAAAGTACGAGACCGACTTCTCATCCAAAGTCACGGCGGCGGGACCAGCGGAGAACTGACGGATATGGATCCGGCCGTGAAGAAGCGCGCGAGTAGCAACGATTGCGCCAGCTGCGAGAAGAGCGATGATCGGGTATACCCAAAGACTTAGCTCAAGGAGCGGTCGGAGTGTTCGCTCGATCGTCCCCGCCCACCCGAGAATCATGAAGGCGAGCGAGACGATGACGCCGCCCATGAGTGCGAGAGCGATCTCCCTGCCCCAACTGAAGCGTTCAATCCGCCTGAAGCGCGAGGCGCGAGCGGACCTCGGCTCTTCGCGGTAGAGCAGCTGCTTGACGATCTCCTGCTGGATCCGGTTTGTTGGCGTCCTCGCCTGGGCGGGGACCGAATCATCGACCTTGGAGCTGTCGATCGGCGAAAGCGTTGAGAGCGAAAGCTCGACCACACGGCCATCGTGATCATCAGCGACGCGTCTCAAGATACTGCTCTTGCCGACGCCATAGTTCCCGGATATTGCGATGTTCAGGACACCGTCATTCTTCAGGTTATCGGCGATGGCCGCGGCGTATTGCGCGTGCTCAGATTCAATGAACTCGGGCGTGAGCGCAGTGAGGTCCCAGGTAGGCAAGGTCGCTTGGACCGCTGCGGCGTCTCGGGTCACTTGACTCCCCCGTTCTGCAAGAGCCTTTCGGACTTGCCGGATCATGCCTGTGCTCACTTCTTCAAGCACCAAGATGCTCGCGTCGTCACGGTAACGACTCTCACTCCGTGCATGTAATCCCCCAAGCTTGGACGCTTCTCCCAAGCGATTCACCGCCTGCGTACCATCCTCGCCCGCCGACTTCTCCGCCTGTTGCAGTGTGCTCGTTGGTGCCGGCCCCGCGACTCGCCCTGCCATGGCGTGTTGTCGTCTCCTATGCGCCGACCACGGCGCAGACGGATACGTCTCGGGTAGCGAATATTCACGCTACCGGTCGGTAATGAAAGTCACGCCGAGGACGCCTCGTGTCAGCCTTCGTGTCGTGTTCTGGTCTGACCGAGACAGCCCCGGTGCAATGCAAGATCGGGCTCGACCACCATCAGTCTCCGCTCCGCTTCCGCCACCAGCTGCTCCTAAGAGGATTGCATTTATCGGCGACCGCTCCAGTAGTAGGGCGTCACCCGGTCCGACGTGCACGATTGGGTTCCTCCAGCGCGTCGTGGCCGCAAAGGGATCACCTACGGCCGCGGGTAATTCACTGCAATGCCCAAGTGAACCCCCACCGCACCGGCGGTGAGGCGTACGAGTCGGTTAAGGAACGCTACGCATTGTTCCGCGTCCTCGAGTTCAAGCCATGGCGCCCCCTTCGTCTTCTTGAGACGCACAGTGAGTAGCGCATCAACCTCGGGTAGCACATCGTGCCCATGCGCCAGCGCGTGCCGCACCCGGAGCCATTCGTCGAGGCGCGCTTCGACCATGGTCGGGGTCCAGTCGACACTCGGCTTCCCGCGACCGCCAGCGGTGGTGAACTTCCAATGAGGTTGCGGATCGAACCCAGCGCTGTTCATAAGCCGGCGCGTGTTTCGCGCGTTCGGCGTTGCAAAATCCTTGATCGCCCTGCGAACCGGTCCGACGGCTGCGTCGTAGCGGGCAACGTCGATCGGCGCGGGACCGCTCGGGCGTGCTGTGTCCAGAATTGCGGTCGTCATGTCCTCGACGGCGGCTTGCCACGCCGCTACCGCAAGAACGACGACCGCCCGGTTGAGCGATGATTCCTTCGGACGACGCCCGCGCCCCGGGCCCCCATGGTCGCGATGAACTTCAACGATGTTGTCGCAGTGCCTTAAGGCAACGTGAAACTGGTCAACTGCCTGCTGCAAATCCATCCCGCGAGTTTCGCAGAAGAGCTCTACGCAGATCGCACTCGACCTCGAACGCCGCCGACCTCTCAGCCCTGAGCCCACGCTCTAGATTCGCGGAGCTTCCGGACTTTCCTCTGAGCTAGTCGGAAGAGATTGCGTCGTCTAGGTCGAGGAATGCAAGCACGTCACCCAAGCTCGCGTCCGGGCCGACAACCTGCCGCCGGGCACTTAGGTCGTTCAGGGCGAACCGCCCATCTTCTTCGTCCAGGTAGAAGCCTCGTCTCTCAGCGAACGCAGCGGCTATGTCTTTCTCTGTCGGCGGTTGCCCTTCCGCGTCCTCAATCCCCCAGGCGATTGCGTCGAGCATGGCGGCGGCGCGGTGCAGTAGCCGCGGGTCATCCGTACGGAGCGCGACCCGTGCAGCGGCCTCCGCGGCCTTATGGACAGTTGTTGGCCAGGTGGTCTCGGAGTCTGTTGTCATGTCCGCAGGCTAGTACGCGGCGCGCGTCCGGTGCATGGCCGGCGACGCGCCTTGATCCAACCGACGGCGTTTCCGCGGCTTGCTCGGGCGTTCGATCGGCGACCCTTGTCCCACACCATGCCACCAGCCGCAATAAGGACAATGCATGGCGCTCGCGCCCGTGAGCACGCTGGCGGCGATCGTTGCTGGCTCCGCCTGGGTAGCGATCGGGGCACGGCGCGTCCGACATCTCACACCTCGCATGCCACGAAGATGCTGACTAGCTCCGACACTCCCCGCCAACGCAGAAGCCAACCGCTCGGCACAACTGTTACGCGGGCAATCCCGCATACGGATCACAACGCGCTGCCGGCTCCGACGGTGGGCCGCATAGCCCACCTGCGACGCCGTCAGACCTCGACGCCGAAGGCGCGCAGCAGCGGCACGCGCGGGATCATCCGACGCGGACCGAGCTGGACCGTGGGGATGGTCCCGTTCTCGATGCCGAGCTTGATCGTGCGGTAGTCGACGCCGACGAGGTTCGCGGCATCCTTCATCGTCAGGGCAAGCGAGTTCGGCGACGAGTTCATGGCCTTCTCCTCACTGGATGGCAGATGTCATCACTTGCTCACGCACTGTCCACCCGTGAGTGCTCGATGTCAGCACTGGCTCGCGCGCCCCGAAACTGGGAAGCCCGCAGCATGCCTGAACTCTCGATCGAACTGATCGACGATGAGATCCTTGACGCCGGCGACGGCATTCACATCCCCCGCTCCCGGGTGGCCGTCGTGACTGGCATTCCTGACATTCCGGGAGCCGTGCGTGAGCACGTCGTTTACGACCCGACCCTGCGGCGGGCAGCGGCTGACTCGATCCGAGTGGATCGGAGCGGCGAGGGCGATGAGGTGACCACCACACTGCTGCGCGACCTTCGAGTGCAGGCCATCGTCAAGTGGGCCGCGGCCAGTGTTGTCCGCATCGACGGTGATCTCTCCGAGCCTGAGACGTACGGACAGTACCTGTCGCGACTGGGGGCGGACGAGTCGCGCTCCGAGGAACAGAACCTGCGAGAGGCGGTCAGGCTGTACCGGCTCGCCTCGGTCATCAACGACGGTCCGCTCAAGCTCGTCTCGGAACAGCTCGGCGTGAGCGTCAGCACCGCGACGCGCATGATGAATCGCGCGCGTACCGCCGACCTCGTCGACGAGACCACCGGACGCGAGTTGCTCTTCCAGACTCGCGAGCAGCAGCTCCGCGAGCAGTTCACCGGGCCTGTGGTCGAACCAGGTTCATCGGGGCCTTCGATCGGACGCTGAGCGCCGCCGACGCTGCCGCCCGCCGGCCACGAGAGGCTTCGGGATTCGGCGAGCGGCGGCCGCGTAGGGCGCCACGCGTGCCCGAATTTGCCCACATTTGCCCACACTTGGTGAGATTCCATGTGTTTTCGGGCGAAGCCAAACGTCTCTCCGAACCCCGGAAACCCGCGGATTTTGCAGCAATCTGCAGGTTCCGGAAATCGCTCTCCGACATTTCCGGTGCCAAAGGTCGCCGGTACACCCGCGGATGACGCTCCCCCAGTCACCCTCCCCCGCGACGGCCGCGCCGCACGCGCTCGACGGTCTCGCCCGCCGCGACGCCGACCAGCAGGATGGCGGTCGTGATCGACAGGGTGAGCGCATCGAGGACCGGGACAGCCAAGCTCGCACCCGCGAGGAGGACGAGCGCGAGCAGTCCGAGGAGCTGCGCCCGCGCCCAGCGACCTTCGAGCACGCGACGGAACAGCACGGTGCCGGTCAGGAAGAGGATGGGCGCGCCCACGACGACGATCGTTGCGGCGAGACCGCGCTGGTCGGGAAGCGAGAGCATCTCCTTATCGCCCACGCTCATCAGCACGATGCCCGCGATGATCAGGAGATGCACCCAGGTGTAGGCGGTACGAGCGAGCCGCGCCGGCTCGTCCGACGCCTCGATCGCCTCGGCGCCGACGCGCTCCCCGTGATCGAAGTAGATCCACCAGGCGGCCGCCGCGGCGACGAACGCCGTCACCATCGCCGCGATCGACGAGGCGGACGATTCCTTCGCAACGAAGGCGAAGCCTGTGACGAGCAAGCCCTCCCCCAGTGCGATCAGCACGAACAGCGCCGTGCGCTCGGCGATGTGCGGGCCGGACAGGTCCCAGGAGCGCAGCAGCACTCTCCCTCGACCGGGGATCGGGAACCCCAGAACCGTTCCGAACAGTTCGAGCCCGAGCGCTGCCGCCCAGAAGGGCAACTGCAGGGAGAGCGGGAGCAGCGCGCCGACGATCCACAGGACGCCGCCGGCGACCGTCCAGCCGAGCACGAGAGCGAAGTCACGGGCGACGGCCCGGTCGTGACGGGCCGTCGCCCACACGATGAAGCCGGTGCGCCCGACCTGGAAGACCACGTAGGCGATCGCGAAGGCCCATGCGCGATCGCCGAACGCCTCGGCGATCGAAACGCTCATCACGAGCGCGACGAAGGCCAGGGCGATCACCGTCCCGCGCACGGGAAGCTTCACGGGGTCGAGCCAGTTCGTCACCCATGTGGTCGACACCCACGCCCACCACAGCGCGCACACCATGATGACGCCTTCGAACGCGCCCTGCGGAGTCTGGTTCTCGTAGAGGTAGGCGGAGAGTTGAGTCAGCGCGAGGACGAACACGAGGTCGAAGAACAGCTCGACGTACGTCACGCGATCCGCACGCGGCGAGTCCGTGGGGCGCAGCACGTCGCGGGTCATCCCGAAGGCCATGCCCCTCATCCTGGCATCACCGCTCGGGCCGACGGCGCACGTCGTGATCTCTGCGTTCACGCCGGCGGAGCCGACCCACACACCCCCGCTCGCTGAGACGTGCGCGCCGCGTCAGGGGTGGAGGCGGGGGCCGGCGATCCCGGCCCCCGCCTCCCGCTGCCCCTGGGGAAGGAGCAGCATCCGGCCCGTCCGGCGTTTTCAGGGGGGACGCGCGGACGGGTACCCGGGGGGAAATGCCTTATTTAGTTCGTGCTCGAACGAATGAGGTAACCGTAGCGCGCGTGGGTGACATCCGCAAGATGTTCGTTCGAGGACGTAGGATATTGCCACGCGTCGATGACAGGAGCGGAATGGCACAGCATCGTGGTCCGGGGTTCATCCCGCAGGCCGAGTACGAACGAGCAGTGCAGAACGTCCTGGCGCGCTACGGCGGAGATGTCGATCGGGACTCGTTCCGGGCCGTCTGGCTGCTGCATCAAACGGCCGACGCCGCCCGCGCCTTCCAGACGGCACGCGTACTGGACGAGTACGACCTCACGTGGGCGCAGTTCGAGGTGGTGTGGAACATCTGGCTGTTCGGCGAGCGGGATGCGGGCTGGGTGTCCCGGGCCGCGATGATCTCCAAATCCGGCCTGACGACGATCCTCGCCCAGCTGGCGCAACGAGGTCTGGTGACCCGGCGCGCAGACCCCAACGACGCGCGGCGGAGCCTCGTGCGGCTCAGCGAAGAGGGCGAGCGGACCATGTTCGACCTGTACCGCCTCATGAACACCGCGGAGAGCCGGTTCTCGGCGCCCCTCACGCGGGAGCAGAAGCAGCAGTTCGCCGATCTGCTGAGCGCCATGCTGTCGGGCTGGGAGGATCAGCGCGAGCCGTAGCCGACCCGGTTGCGCCCTCCCCCGCGTCTCGTCCTTCCGCGCGAAGTGTCGTCATGTTCCGCGCTGTGCTGCGTCTCCTCAGTCAAGGGGGAAGGCGCCGCCGTGGAACCAGCAGCACCGCGCGACACGAAGCCCGATCTCGCGCGCTCGCTGCGGCTCGGGCACGTGATCCTCCTGGCGATCTCCTCGGTCACGCCGGCGTCGTCGGTGGTGGTGATCCTTCCGGTCGTCCTCTTCGCGCTGCACTGGGGGGCACCCATCGCCTTCCTGGTGGCGGTGCTGGTATGCGTGCCCCTCGCGTACTGCTACTCCTCGCTGGGGCGGCAGTTCCCCAGTGCGGGCGGCGAGTACGCGTTCGCACGCCGCTTCTTCGGCTCCGGCGTCGCCCGCGCCACGTGGACGGCCACCATGCTGGGAATCACCCTTGCCATCGCGGCCATGATCCAGGGGGCGGCGCGCCTCCTCGCCGGCGTCCTCGGGCCGGGCACCGAGACGTGGTCCGCTGTGGCGATATGCGCGGCGGTCGCCCTGATCGCACCGCAACACGTGCGGCGTGGGGCGTGGATCACCTCGGTGATGCTGTTCATCGAGATCGTCGCCGTGCTCGGGATCGTCGCTGTGGGGATCGTCGGCTTCCTGACCTCCGGCTCGTCCGTGGAGAGCTGCACGAGCGCCGCGCGGTCGTCGCTCGCGAGTCTCGAGGCGGGACACGTCCTCGCGTACGTCGCCGTGGCCTACTTCGCCCTCGCCGGCTTCGGATCGGCCGTCATCCTCGGGGAGGAGGATCTCGACTCCGGCCGACTCGCGGCGCGCGCCGTCGGATGGACCCTGGCACTGACGTTCGCGCTCGAGTTCGTGCCGCTGATGGCACTCCTCCTCGGCAGCTGGTGCGGTCCGGTGCCTCCGGACGACGGGTCCGGACTGCTCACCGCGCTCCCGGCCTTCTCGTCATCGCCCGCGCTCGAGTCAGCCGTCCTGACCACGGCGGCGATCGCCTGCGCCAACGCCGCGATCGCGATCGCGATGCTGGGCGCGCGCATCGTGTACTCGGCAGCCCGGGACGACCTGCTCCCCGGCCCGGGTGCGCGAACCCTCAGTCGACTGCGAGAGCGCACCCGTGCGCCGATGGCGGCGACGATCCTGGTGGTGTCGGCCGCGGGCCTGGCCGCCCTGCTGCCCGCGGAACGCGTCATCGCCGTCGCGAGCGCTGCCCTCTTGATCCCGCCCGCGATCGTCGCGGCAAGTCGCCTGGCCTGGAAGGACGGTCCCGCCGGCCCGTTCCGCCGCTGGCTGCCGCCGGCGATCGCCCTGCTCGCCCTGGCTCTCGTCGCCGGCTTCGGCATCTCCGAGGATCCCTGGGCCTTCGCCGTCCCCGCCGCCGCAGGGCTCGTCGGCCTGGGCTACGACCGCTGGTCACGGCGCACTGCGAGACGGCGCTGAGCCGGGAGCGGGGTGGTGCAGGGAGCCCCGCCCACACGCGATGATCGCCCCGGAGCCGAAGCTCCGAGGCGATCATCAATGCGTTCGCGGTTCCTGTGTCGGTCGCTCTTTCGAGGTTCTTTCGTTTCTGTTTTCCTTCGCAAGACCAAACATACTCAGCCCCGATACGGCGTCAAGATGTCTTCGCAAAGTCACCTCTCGTTCACCTTGAAGGTGAAAGTCAGCAGCTGCGGCGACGGCGAGATCATCCTTCAGACGGATGCCGATGCGACCACCGGCCGACGCGCGTACCGGGGCTCGCTTCGTACCGTCGAATCATGGCCACCGCGACACTCCCGCTCCCCCGTCAGCTCGCCCGCACCCCGCGCACCGCGGTCGGGCGCGTTAGCTCGACGACGGGCGCGGCCGTGCTGTCGATCCTCGGGAGCATGGCCGCGATCGGCATCGCCGCCATCGGCCTGCTGGTCGTGCCGATGGCGGCGCTCATCGTGTTCGGACCGGCGCTGCTCGACCTCCTGCTGTGATGGGGGCGTGTGCGGGGGCGACGTCTCGACAAGCTCGACGACCGGGGGGAGGGTGCGAGCGTGCGGGGGCGACGTCTCGACAAGCTCGACGACCGGGGGGACCGGGGGTGCGAGGGTCAGTGCTCGCCGCCGACGAGCTTCAGGCCGACGACGCAGCCGACGAGACCGAGGATGAGGAGCATCTTCACGATCGAGAAGTCCTCGTCGCCGGAGATCATCGCCCACGCGACGGTCAGCGACGCCCCGATGCCGACCCACACCGCGTAGGCCGTGCCGGTCGAGATCTCGCGCATCGCCCAGGCGAGACCGCCCATGCTGGCGACGAGGGTGACGCCGAAGACGACGGTCGGCCAGAGCTTCGTGAAGCCCTCGGACTTGCCGAGCGCGGTGGCCCAGACGGCCTCGAGCACACCGGAGAGGATGAGGATGACCCACGACATGACTGCCTCCATGGCCAGTCTTGTCGCTCACCGGGTACTGATCCGTCGTCCGGGGACCCTGTCGGGATCCGTGATCGAGGTTACCGTGACGGGCTGATCAGTGGCTGTGCAGACGTTTCGTCTCGCTGCGCTCGCTCAACGACCGTGAGGGGGCGCGGGCGTTTCGTCTCGCTGCGCTCGCTCAACGACCGGGAGGCGGCGCAGGGCGTTTCGACTCGCTGCGCTCGCTCAACGACCGGGGGCGAGAGCGCTCAGGGGGCGATGAAGAAGATCGCGTCGAGCAGGCCGGGATTGTGTGCGTGGACCAGGACGGCGAACACGACCGCGTCGAAGAGCAGGTGCACGGTCACGACGTAGCCGAGCGACTTCGTCCGCAGGAAGATGATCGCCTGCAGGAGCGCGAACGGAATGGTGAGCACCGGACCCCACGCGCGGTAGCCGAGCTCCCACAGGAACGACACGAACACGACCGCCTGCAGGACATTCGCCGTGGCATCCGCGAAGTGCCGGCGCAGCAGCACGAAGCAGGTGCAGATGAAGAACAGCTCGTCCCAGATGCCGACGGCCCCGACCCCGACGAAGAGGCGGGCGATGAGGTCGGGCGTGTCGACGACGGGCCAGTTGAGGTAGACGCCCGAGGTGATGAAGTAGAACGGCAGGATCAGCCAGCCGAGCAGGAGCACGGCCGCGAGCCACGCCCACTGCCAGGGCCGCCAGCGTCCGCCGCCTCGCCACGGGAACCGGATCGCGTGGTCGCGGTACACCCAGCGCGAGAGCACATACGGGACGACGACCGCACCGCCGAGAGCGAGGGTGAAGCGGATCATCGCGGCGTTGTCGAGCTCGGCCTTGAGCGGCACGGAGCTCACGATCAGGAGCCCGACGGCGATGAGCGACAGGTCGCGGGTGAGCGAAGGCCCCGATGCCGTGACGCGCCCCCGCTCGAGGGCGACCGCGACACCGAGGCCGGCGGCGAGCAGCAGCCAGCCGAGCCACGGCGTCAGCAGCACGAAGAAGGCCGGGGCGGCCAGGCAGACGAGGAGCGCCGGCACGATCTCGGCCGAGACGAGCGGCCGTCCGGCGGCATCGGGGCGGGGGTGCGGGGCGGAGCGTGCGTTCACGTCAGTCGTCCTTCAGGGGGTGGGCGATCTCATCCTGCGGCATCCGGGCGAGAACCAGCACCGCAAAGGAGATGAGGAAGGGGACGATGCCGGCGACGACGAAGATGACCGACAGCGGCACGACCTGCGCCACGGGACCGGCGATCGCCATCGACAGCGGCATGAGGGCGAGCGAGACGAAGAAGTCGAGGCTCGAGATGCGGCCGAGCATGTGGCGGGGCACGCGGCGCTGCAGGAGCGTCCCCCAGATGACGTTGCCGTAGCTGAAGCCGAACCCGGCGAGCGCACAGCTGACTGCCATCAGGGCGTAGGACTGCGTGAGACCGATCGCGATGTACGGCAGCGTGCTGAACCCCCACACAAGCGTCATGGCGGTGAGGTAGCGCCTGGGCAGGGGCAGCGACGACACGACGAGCGAACCGGCGACGCCGCCGGCGCCGAAGAAGGCGAGGAGGAAGCCGAACAGGCGCGGGTCGTCGCCGAACCGCTCCGCGGTGACGAAGGGGAGCAGCACCGTCTCGGGACCAACGGTGAAGAGCACCCACAGCGTCGCGAAGAGCAGCGTCCACAGGAGCCACGGCGTCCGCAGGGTGAAGACGACCGCCTCGCGGAGATCGCGGAGGATCCCGCGGACCCCTGCCGCCGCCGTCTCCCCCGCCGTCTCCCCCGCGGGCTCCTCGCGATCGCGCCCGGGCGTCGCCTCCGGCTCCGGGCGCAGGAACAGGAGCACGACGAGCGCGCCTGCGTGGGCGAGGAGGATCATGATCGCGGCCTGGGCGGGAAGGAGCGCGGCGAGCAGGATGCCGGCCGCCGCCGGACCCGCAGCCTGCTGGAGCGCGGGACGGATCGCGCTCTCGAGCCCGTTGGCCGCCAGCAGCTGCGCCTGCGGCAGGATGCGGGGAAGCACGGCGCTGTAGGCGGGGAAGAAGAACCCGGCGCCCCCGCCGAGCAGGAACGAGACGATCGTCAGGTGCGGGACGGTGAGGGCGCCGACCCACCCCGCCACGACGACGGAGCCGATGGCGAGCACGTTGACCGTCTCGATCGCGCGCAGCACGAGGCGGCGCGAGACGCGGTCGGCGACGATGCCGCCGGGGATCGCGCAGGCGAGCAACCCCACCGCGTTGGCGGCGGCGACCAGCGAGAGCGCGAGGGGGCCGCCGCCGGTGTCGATCACGGCGTAGACCATGACGACCGCCCACATCCCGGCCGCGAAGACCGAGAGCACGACGGCGGTGAACAGCATCCGGAAGTCGCGATGGCCGAGCGGACGCACCGCCCGCCAGCGGTCGCGCGTGCCGGCGCCGGAGGTCACGATCTCGGCCGGCGCCGATACGCGAGGTCGCGGATCTCGCGCCCCTTGGCGATGCCCTTGCGCTCGAACGCGGTCATCACACGGCCGTCGAACCGCGGCGCCCACTCCCCTTCGAACTCCGGCGCGAAGTCCACGGCCTCGGCGAGGACGGCGCGCATCTGCAGCGCATAGTCCTCCCAGTCGGTGGCCAGGCGGAGCGTTCCGCCGTCGCGGAGGGCGCGGGCGGCGATCGGCACGAAGGCGGGCGCGATGAGTCGGCGCTTGTTGTGCTTGGCCTTGTGCCAGGGATCGGGGAAGAACACCCAGAGCTCGTCGATGGAGGCCTCGGGCAGCAGGTGCTCGAGCACCTCGGGGGCGTTCGCCTCCACCAGGCGCAGGTTGTCGGCGGCGGCGCGATCGGCGTCGAGCATGGTGCGAGCGAGCCCGGCGCGGAAGACCTCGACCGCGACGAAGTCGGTCTCGGGCCGCGAGGAGGCCGCGTGCACGATCGCGTGCCCCTGGCCGGAGCCGATCTCGACGATGAGCGGTGCCGATCGCCCGAACACGGCAGCCGGGTCGATGACCGAGCCGGGGAGCACGCTCGTCGATGCGGCGTCGCGCTCCACGGGCAGCAGGTAGCGCGGCGAGAGCTCCTCCCATGCCCGATCCTGCGCCTCGCTCATCCGTCCGCTGCGACGCACGAACGAGACGGGCTTGTCGCGGTAGCGCGGGACGTCGGCGGCGGATTCGGGCTCGGGCACCCGTCCAGGCTACCTATCGGCACCGACGCGGACTGCCGCCTCCGTCGCCCGCGGCCTCCGTCGCCCGCCGCCTCAGTCCACGGTGACGAAGTCGATGAGCTCCTCGACACGGCCGAGGAGAGCGGGATCGAGATCGCGGTAGCTCTGGACGGCGCCGAGGATCCGCTGCCAGTTGCGCGCGAGGTCGATCGGCGTCTCGGCCGGCCAGCCGAGCGCGCGGCTGACGCCGACCTTCCACTCGACGCCGCGGGGCACGTCCGGCCAGCCGGCGATGCCGAGGGCGCGCGGCGTGACGCACTGCCAGACGTCGACGTGGGGATGCCCGACGATCCGCACGAAGCGTCCGTGCGGGCCGCGCGCGACCGCCTCGGCGATCCGGGTCTCCTTGGACCCCGGCACGAGATGGTCCACGAGCACGCCGTACCGGCGATCGGCCGACGGCGGGTCCTCCCGGAGCACGGCGTCGAGCAGGTCGACGCCCTGGAGGAACTCGACGACGACGCCCTCGGCGCGGAGGTCATCGCCCCACACCTTCTCGACGAGCTCGGCGTCGTGCTTGCCTTCGACGAGAATGCGCGAGGCGCGGGCGACGCGCGCTCGGGACGTGGGCGCGGCGAACGATCCGGATGCCGTGCGGGTCGGCCCCTTCGGCGCGGCGGCCGCCGGGGCGACCAGCTGGATCGCGCGGCCGTCGACGAGGAACCCGCCGCCGAGTGGGAAGAGCCGACGGCGACCGTGGCGGTCCTCGAGGGCCACGTGACCGGCCTGGATCCCGACGACGGCGCCGCAGTATCCGTCGCCCGCGACCTCCACGACGAGGTCGCGCTCGGCGGGCACCTGCGGGACGGCCTTGCGCCCGGCCTCGCGCCATCCCGCGGCCAGCACATCGCTGCCGTACCTGTCGTCCATCCCGTCCTCCGTGCGTGTCGCTCCGAGTGCGTGAGCCTAGCCCGGAGGGAGGTCGCGACCGGCGAGCGACGCGCATCGCGCCGCCGACGAGGGCCACCCGAGCGCCTTCGGAAGGTCTGGGCAGATCCACAGCCGACCCCGGCCGGTTCGCCTATCGCCGCATGCGGAGCGGGGCATAGACTCGCAAAAGGGGCGGGGCGCAGGTCCCCGAACGAGGAGGATCCACCGATGCGATCGCGCGGGGTGACGCGTTGGTTGTTGGCGCTCGCAGCCACCGTCTCGATCGTGCTCGGCGGTGCTCTGCCAGCTTCGGCCACCGATCCGCTGCCCCTCGGCAGCACGCGCGTGCTCGACGACGCCGGCGTGCTGTCGGCGTCGGAGGAGCAGGCGGTGCAGGCCCGCTCGGAGGCGCTGTCGGCCTCATCGGGCCTGGACCTCTGGGTCGTCTACGTCGACCAGTTCACGAACCCCTCCGACGCCTCGGACTGGGGCAACACGACCGCCGACCTGAACAATCTCGGCCCCAACCAGTACCTGCTGGCGATCTCGACCGAGGGGCGCTCGTTCTTCCTGTCCGGCCACCCCGACAGCCCGGTGAGCGACGATCAGCTCGCCACCATCGAGCAGGAGCGCATCGGGCCGGCGCTGCAGGGCGGCGACTGGGTCGCCGGCGCGACGGCGGCCGCGGACGGCCTCGCGGATGCCCGCGGCGGCGGGGAGGGCGGCGGTTTCGGCGGCATCCTTTTCGTCCTGCTGCTGGTGGTCGTCGTCGGCGCGCTCATCTTCTTCGTGATCCGTTCGCGTCGGAAGGCGCGGCAGCCGCAGGTGGCCGGCGGCGGCGCCCCCGCCATCCCGCAGGAGCCCGTCGAGGAGCTCGCGCAGCGCGCCGCCTCGGCGCTCGTGCAGACCGACGACGCGCTCAAGACGAGCGAGCAGGAGCTCGGCTTCGCGCGCGCCCAGTTCGGCGATGCCGCCGCAGCCGAGTTCGAGACGGTGCTCGCGCAGGCCAAGGCCGACCTCGACGCCGCGTTCGCGCTCAAGCAGCAGCTCGACGACGCGACGCCCGACAGCGAGCAGGACGTCCGCGGCTGGAACACGCGGATCATCGAGCTGTGCGAGCGCGCCAACGCCGCTCTCGACGCCAAGGCGGCCGCCTTCGACGAGCTCCGCAAGCTGGAGCAGAACGCGCCCGAGGCGCTCGCGCGGGTGCAGGAGCTGCGCGCGACGGTCGGTCAGGGGACGGATGCGGCGGCCGCGCGCCTGGCGGCGCTACAGGCCTCGTATGCGCCCGATGCTCTCACGGCCATCGCCGACAATCCCGACCAGGCCCGCCAGCGCCTCGCCTTCGCCGACGAGCAGCTCGGCGCCGCACAGACTGCGATCGGCGCCGGGGACGGCGGTGAGGCGGCGGTCAGCATCCGCGCCGCCGAGGAGGCCGTCGGTCAGGCGAGACTCCTCCAGGACGCCGTCGACAAGCTCGGCACCGACCTGGCCACCGGCGAGCGCGAAGCGGCCTCGCTGATCGCGGAACTCGAGAAGGACGTCGCGACGGCGGCCGCACTGCCCGATCCCGACGGTCGGATCGCCGGCGTCGTCGCGGGCACGCGCCAGCAGATCGAGACGGCCCGCCCGATGCTCGGGGACACCGCCAAGAACCCGCTGTTCGCCCTCGACGGCCTCGAGAAGGCGGACGCCGAGATCGATGCGCTGCTGGCCGGCATCCGCGACGCGCAGGAGAAGCAGCGCCGCGCCGCGCAGCAGCTCGACCAGCTGATCACGCACGCTCAGGCGCAGGTCTCGGCCGCCGAGGACTACATCACTTCGCGGCGCGGCGCCGTGGGCGCCACCGCCCGCACCCGGCTCGCTGAGGCCGGCGCATCGCTCGTGCAGGCGCGCCAGCTCGCGACATCCGATCCCGCCCAGGCCGTCGCGGCCGCCCAGCGTGCCAACGACCTCGCCGCCCAGTCGATGCAGCACGCGCAGAACGACGTCGGCGGCTTCGGCAACCAGGGTGGCTTCGGCAACCAGGGCGGCGGAGGCGGCGGCGACGTCATGGGAGCCGTCCTCGGCGGCATCCTGATCAACTCCCTGCTCGGCGGCGGCAACCGCGGCGGAGGCGGCATGCCCTCGCTGGGCGGCGGCCGCCGGAGCGGAGGCGGCGGATTCAGCTCCGGCAGCTTCGGCGGCGGTGGCACCCGCTCGCGCCGCGGCGGAGGACGTTTCTGACCGGCCGTCGCCGGCACCCCACCCACTCGACCACCCACACCTCCCGCTAGGAAAGGAAAACCGATGGCAAAGCAGTCCATCTTCGGCCGCATCTCGACCCTCGTGAAGGCGAACATCAACGCGCTGATCGACCAGGCCGAGGACCCTCAGAAGATGCTCGACCAGCTGGTGCGCGACTTCACCAACAACATCGCCGACGCGGAGTCGGCCATCGCCGAGACGATCGGCAACCTGCGCCTGCTCGAGCGCGACCACGCCGAGGACGTCAAGGCGGCCGCGGAGTGGGGCAACAAGGCGATCGCCGCCAGCCGCAAGGCCGACGAGCTGCGCGCCGCCGGCAACACCGCCGACGCCGACAAGTTCGACAACCTCGCCAAGATCGCCCTCCAGCGCCAGATCGGCGAGGAGAACGAGGCCGCCGCGATCGCCCCGTCGATCGCCGCGCAGACCGAGGTCGTCGACAAGCTCAAGGACGGCCTCAACGGCATGAAGCAGAAGCTGGAGCAGCTGAAGTCGAAGCGCTCCGAGCTGCTGGCCCGCGCCAAGACCGCCGAGGCCCAGAACAAGGTGCACGACGCGGTCAAGTCGATCGACGTCATGGACCCCACGAGCGACCTCGGCCGCTTCGAGGACAAGGTCCGCCGTCAGGAGGCCCTCGCCGCCGGCAAGGCCGAGATCGCCGCCTCGTCGCTGGACGCCCAGTTCAACGAGCTCGAGGACGTCGGCGAGCTGACCGAGGTCGAGGCGCGCCTGGCAGCGCTGAAGTCCGGCGGCACCGCCGCGCCGGCCCTCGAGCAATGAACACCGAGCAGTGAACACCGAGCAGTGAGCACCGAGCAGTAAGCACCGCGCAGTAAGCCGTGCCCTCAGCGCCGGGTGTCGTCCGCGACGCCCGGCGCTGACGCGTTTCGCCGACAGCGTGCGCACACGCGCCGCTGCGGCGCCCCCATCCGGCCCGAGCAGAGGAAGATGACATCATGACGCGTTTCCTGGTGGCCCCGCAGTGGCAGGGCTCCCCCGCCTCGCGGGCGATGCTCCTCATCGACGGCGCCGAGGCGATCGCGGGCGATCTCCCCCGGAGCTCCTGCACGCGGGTCGAGGTGCCGGTCGAGGCGGGCGAGTCGCTCGAGACCGGCATCCGTCGCTTCAGCGCCCTCCGGCGCGTGCGCGAGAGCCTCACCGAAGCCCTGGCCGCCTCCGACGAGATGGCTCTCGTGGTGGGCGGCGACTGCGGGGTCGCGGTTCCCGCGATCGCCCACGCGGCGGCGGCGCATCCCGGCCTCGCCGTCGTCTGGTTCGATGCGCACGGCGACCTGCACACCCCCGAGACGTCTCCGTCGGGCGCGTTCGGCGGTATGGCGCTGCGCGCGGTCTTCACCCCTGGGCCGCTCAGCGACGGTGCCGTGAGCGCCGAGCGTGTGGTCCTCGCCGGGGCGCGGGAGTTCGAGGATGCCGAGTGGGATGCCGTGGGCTCCACAGGCCTGCGCCACGTTCCCGCCGGCGACCTCGCCGATCCCGCCGCGCTGGTCGACGCCGTCGCCGCCACCGGAGCCGACGCCGTGTACGTCCACGTGGACCTCGACGTGCTCGACCCCGCCGTCTTGGGAGGCGTGGCGCTGCCGATGCCGTTCGGCGTGCCGCTGGATCACCTCACCGCGGCCATCCGCGCCCTCCGCGACCGCTTCCCGCTGGTCGGCGCGTCCATCGCCGGCTTCGCGCCGTCGACGCCGCACGCCGCCGTCGACGACCTCGGCACGATCCTCCGGGTCGTGGGGTCTCTCGCGTGATCGCGAGGCCGCCGGCAGGCTGGCGCGAGCGGGCCGACCGCGCCGTCGCACGCGGCGAGCGGATCGACCGGGTGCTGCCGGCGGTCCTCGTCGACTCGCCGCTCAGCCTCCTCGGCTACTGGTGGGGCAGCTCCGTGGGCTGGATCTGGGGCACGCTGTGGTCGACGGGCCGGATCGAGCGGCGCGAGGGCCTGTGGGTGTTCACCGGCATGCCGAACTGGACCTTCGGTCGCGGCGGGGTGTGCGTGGGCGGCTGCTTCCTGACGGGGTCGGCACCGGTCACCGACGCGCTGCTGCGCCACGAGGCCGTCCACGCACGACAGTGGCGCCGCTACGGCTTCCTCATGCCGCTGCTGTACCTGTTCGCGGGCCGCAACCCGCTGACGAACCGGTTCGAGATCCTCGCGGGGCTCGAAGACGGCAACTACGTGGCGCGCGGCACCCGCTGAGGCCGCTCACTGCGCTGACGCGTGTCAGCGCGCGGTGGTGAGGCCGAAGCGCTCGGGGGTGTGGATGGCGCCGGCGTCGAAGCCGAGCCGTTCGGTGAGGTGGTCGACGATGTCAGCCGTGCCGAGGAAACCGCCCAGCAGGTGGACCTGGGTGCCGTGGTCGTGGTCGCAGAACATCTCGTCGGCCCACGCCGCGACCGCACGGGCGACGGCCTGGCCGGGCGCGCAGGCGCGGCTGGTGCCCGGGGCGCCGCTGCGGCGCGAGCGGTCGAGCCACGTCACGATCATGCGCGGCGGCACGGCGATCTCGCCGATCCATGCGGCATCCGGGACCTCGACGAACACGCGCCCCGTCGAGCAGATCGGCAGCGTCGACAGCAGCATCTCGAGCTCGGTCAGCGAGTGCTCGTCGGCGGTGATCAGCTGCTGCACCCGAGCGTGCTTGGCCGCGCGGCAGGCGCTGGCGCTGTGCGCGGTGCTGGGGGCTGCGGAGACCGTGGACATGATGCCTCCACTATACCGCGTGGTAAGGCATGCCTCACCTCAGTCGGGGATCAGGCTCAGTCGGCGATCAGCACCCGTCGCAGCTCCCGGAGCTCGTCGTCGGCCAGGCCGTGAGCGCGCAGGAACTCGACCGGAGCACCGTAGCGGGCGTGCAGGTCGTCGAGGAGCGCGCGCATCACCGGCGCCGGCGAACGGGTGGCCAGGTCGGCGAGGTTCCGCGCCTCGGGGTGCAGTCGCTGCAGGTACGCCAGCACCCGCGCGTTGCGCTCCGCGGGCAGCAGCGACTCGGTGCGGGCGTAGTCGGCGACGATGGCGTCCTCGTCGACTCCCGCGGCGGCGAGGGTGAGCGCGACGGTCACGCCCGTCCGGTCCTTGCCGACCGTGCAATGCACGAGCACCGGCGCCTCGTCGATGACGCTCCGCACGACCTCCACGATCGCTCCGGCCGACTCGTCGACGAGGCTGCGGTAGAGCGCGTCGAGGGTCACGTCCTGCGCGAAGAACGAGGTCGCCGAGCCGGCGAACAGCGGCACGCGCCGCGTCGTCACCGGCAGATCGCCCAGGTCGGTCGGCTCGAAGGCGATCTCCTCGTCCTCGCGAAGATCGACGATGCGGCGGAGGCCGAGCGTGCGGATCGCCTCGCGTCCGGCGGCGCCGACGCGGGCGAGGTTGCCGGAGCGGAACAGCACGCCGCGGCGGGTCTCTCCCGCACCGGCGGGGAGGCCTCCGACGTCGCGGAAGTTGAGGGCGCCGGCGACGTCAGGCATGCGGGTGTGCGGCATCCGCCGCGGCAGCCGCATCCGGCGCGGCCGCGCGGCGCGGCAGCACCGGGTACTTCCCCGCGATCGTGATGCGGTTGAAGGCGTTGATGGAGACGAGGAGCCAACTGAGGGCGACGTACTCGGCCTCGGTGAGGATGCCCCCGACGCGGTCGTACACCTCATCGGGGATGCCGTCCTCATGGATGAAGGCGTAGCTCTCGGCAAGTTCCAGGGCCGCGCGCTCGCGGGCGGTGAAGACCCCCGAGTCCCGCCACGCCGCCAACTGGGCGATCTCGTCCGCGGTGACCCCCGCCGCCACGGCGCGGTCGACGTGGATGCGGACGCAGTAGGCGCAGCCGTTGAGCTGCGAGCTGTGGATGAGCGCGAGCTCCTTCAGACGCGCGTCGATCCCGGCGTCCGCCGCGATCCGGCCGACGGTCTGCGAGAACGCCTCGAGCGCGTCGTACGCCGGCCGTGCGGAACGGGAGAGGTGGACGCGTCGCTCCTGGGTCATGCGCCCAGCCTACGACCCGCCCCGGCCTGCATTTCGTCCCGCGTCGCGCCGGTGGCGACCGCGAGGCGGACGTCCCCGGTGTCGGGCATGATGGCGGCATGACGGACGAGTTCCAGTTCCTCGCGGCGCAGGCCGCCGACCTCGGCGTCGCCGCGCCGCCGGTGCGGAGGCTCGCGCACACCCTGCCCGACGGACGGACGGTGAGCGCCCTCGCCTACGGCGATGCGCCGCCCGTGGCGACCTTCCTGCACGGCGCCGGACTCAACGCCCACACGTGGGACACCACGGTCCTCGCCCTCGGCCTGCCGGCGCTCGCGATCGACCTCCCCGGACATGGTGACTCGTCGTGGCGGACCGACGCCGCCTACACCGGCCCGGTGCTCGCGGACGACATCGCCGCCGCCGTCGCGGAGTGGACGAGCGGCCCCCAGGTGCTGGTCGGGCAGTCGCTGGGCGGACTCACCGCGGCCGCGCTCGCCGCACGGCATCCGGAGCTCGTCCGCGAGCTCGTGGTCGTCGACATCACCCCCGGCATCGACCCCGCCGGCGACGCCTCGCAGATCCGCGCCTTCTTCGCCGGGCCGACCGACTGGGCGTCGCGGGAAGAGCTCGTCGAGCGCGCCCTGTCGTTCGGACTCGGAGGCTCTCCTGAGGCCGCCGCCCGCGGTGTCTTCCTCAACTCGCGCGTGCGCGAGGACGGCCGCGTCGAGTGGAAGCACCACTTCGCGCACCTCGCCAACGCCGCCGCGGGCGACGCCGCCCTCGCCGCGGCGGCGAGCGCGCAGCAGGACGCCGTCCGAGGCGTGCTGTCGGCCGCGGGATGGGACGACCTCGCCGCCGTGACCGCTCCGATCACCCTCATCCGCGGTGACCGGGGCTTCGTCACCCCGGCCGACGCCGAGGAGTTCTCACGCCGCCTGCCCGCCGCCTCCGTCGTCGAGGTCGCCTCGGGACACAACGTCCAGGAGGAGCAGCCGGTCGACCTCGGACGGCGGATCGCGGCCCTCGCCGTATGACGATTCTCGAACGTTCGTGACCGCAGATGTCCGCACCGCCCGCGGCGGACTCTAGGCTGTTACGCGCACCAGAGTCGGCAGACCGCCGCGACGCAGCGCAATCCCACCGAGAAGCCCGGTGCGCTGCGTCCGAGCCGCCTGCCCCTTGCGAAAGGATTCCCACCCACATGCTCCGTCGCCCCACCCTCGCCGCCGCCGCCCTGCTGGCCGCGGGCGCCCTGCTCCTGTCCGGCTGCACCGGCAACCCCGAGCCCGAGCCCACGGCGACCGAGATCACGCCCGATCCCAACGCGTCGGTCGACATCCGTCTGGTGCTCGAGCCCGGCAACCTCGACATCCGCGAGACGGCGGGCGCCGCGCTGGATCAGATCCTGATCGACAACATCTACCAGGGGCTCGTGGCGCGCACGCCCGAGCAGGACATCGTGCCGTCGCTCGCCAGCGACTACGAGGTCTCGCCCGACGGCCTGACGTACACCTTCACCCTCCGCGAGGGCGTGCTGTTCCACGACGGCGAGGAGCTCACCCCCGACGACGTCGTGTGGTCGCTCGAGCAGGTCAGGGACACCGAGACCTTCCGCGACTCCGCGCGCCTCGCGAAGGTCGACAGCATCACCGCGGACGGCCAGACGATCACGCTGACCCTCAGCGAGCCCGACTCCACCCTGCTGTGGAACCTCACCGGGCGGGCCGGCCTGATCCTCGAAGAGGGCGACAAGACCGACCGCAAGACCGACGCCAACGGCACCGGCCCCTTCACCCTGGAGAGCTGGAAGCAGGGCGACAGCATCACGTTCGCCCGCAACGAGGACTACTGGGGCGACAAGCCGCAGGTGGCCGAGGTCGTCTTCAGCTACCTCCCCGACAACCAGGCGGCCCTGACCGGCGCCCTGGCGGGCGAGTTCGATGCCCTCACCGGCTTCGACGCCAACCTCACCGAGCAGATCGAGGCGAACGGCGACTTCGCGGTCAGCCTCGGCGCGTCGACCGACAAGGGCACCCTCGCGTTCAACAGCACGAAGGCGCCCCTGGACGATCCCCGCGTGCGACAGGCGATCCGTCAGGCCATCGACAAGGAGTCGATCGTGACCGCGCTCGGCGCCGGGCAGACGCAGTACGGGCCGATCCCGGAGCTCGATCCCGGCTACGAGGACCTCTCCGACGTGGCGCCGTACGACCCCGAGGCCGCGCGTGCACTGCTCGCCGAGGCCGGTGCCGAGAACCTCTCGCTGACCCTCACGCTGTACAGCGGCTACGGCACGACGGTCTCGCAGATCCTCGTATCGAACCTCAACGACGTGGGCATCACGCTCAAGGTCGACGCCGTGGAGTTCCCGACCTGGCTCAACGACGTCTACATCAACCAGGACTACGACCTGAGCTTCGTGCTGCACACCGAGGCGCGCGACTTCGAGAACTGGGCGAACCCGGACTACTACTTCACCTACGACAACCCGGAGGTGCAGCGCCTCTACGCGGAGTCGGTCGCCGCGACCGACGAGGCGACCGCCGCCGATCTGCTCGCGCAGGCTGCGCGCATCGTCTCGGAGGATCACGCCGCCGACTGGCTCTACAACGGGGCATCGGTGGTCGCGGTCAGCACCGATATCGCGGGCCTCCCGACGGTCAACGTCAACGAGCGCCTCAGCGTCGCCGAAGTGGTCAAGAGCGCGGAGTGATCCGCTACGCGCTGACGCGGCTGGCCCTGCTCCTGCTCGGCCTGTTCGTCGCCAGTGCGCTCATCTTCCTCACCCTGCGCGTCCTCCCCGGCGATGTGGCCCAGCTCATCGCCGGGGTGAACGCGACCCCCGAGCAGCTCGCCGCGATCCGCGAGCGGCTCGGGCTCGACCAGCCGCTGCTCGCGCAGTACGCGGCATGGCTCGGAGGCATCATGACCGGCGATCTCGGCAGCTCGCAGCTGACCGGGACGCCCGTGATCGACGAGCTGCTGCAGAAGGCCGAGGTGACGATCCCCCTCGGCCTGATGGCGCTGACGATCGCCCTCCTGGTCGCCCTGCCCTTCGGGGTGCTGTCGGCGGTGCGCCGCGGACGACCCGACGGCACGGCGCTGAGCGTCGGCGCCCAGACCTTGGCGGCCGTTCCGGTGGTCTGGGCGGGCATGATGCTCGTCATCGTCTTCGCGGTGTGGCTCGGCTGGCTGCCCGCGCAGGGGTTCCCCCGGGACGGGTGGGATGAACCGGGCGCCGCCCTCCGCGCACTCCTCCTCCCGGCGATCACGATCGGCGTCATCGAGGGCGCCATGCTGATGCGCTTCGTGCGATCAGCCACCCTGCAGGCCGTCGGACAGGACTACGTGCGGACCGCCGCCGCCAAAGGCCTCACACGCACCCAGGCGCTCCTGCGCCACGGCCTCCCCAACGTGGGACTGTCGATCATCACGGTCCTCGGGCTCCAGGTGGCGGGCATCATCGTCGGCGCCGTCGTCATCGAGCAGCTGTTCGGACTGCCCGGCATCGGGCGGATGCTCGTCGAAGACGTCGGCAACCGCGACCTCCCGAAGGTGCAGGGCGAGCTGCTCGCGCTCACCGGCTTCGTGCTGATCGTCGGCTTCGTCGTCGACCTCGCCCACCGGGTGATGGATCCTCGGCAGCGGGAGGCGGAATGACGACCCTTCGACACGCTCAGGGACCGGACGACGACCCTTCGACAAGCTCAGGGACCGGACGCCGCTCAGGGACCGGACGGCGCTCAGGGACCGGGCGGCGCTCAGGGACCGGAATGACGCGCCTCGCCTGGCTGGCACGCCTGTGGGGACTGTCGACGGGACGGTTCGGCATCCTCGTGGTCGCCGTCATCGGCGTGGTCGCCCTCGTCGCGGTGTTCTGGCTGCCCTTCGACCCGCAGCGGGTCGATATCGCCGATCGCTGGGCGACGCCGGGCTGGCCGCACGTCCTCGGCACCGACAGCTCGGGGCGCGACATTTTGAGCCTCCTGATGGCCGGAGCCCGCACGACGGTGTGGGTGGCGCTGGGCGCCGGCCTGGTCGCGACCCTCATCGGCCTCGTGCTGGCGGCCCTGGGCGCACTCACCGCACGGTGGGTGCGCGAGACCGTCGCGGTGGCCGTCGACATCCTCATCGCCTTCCCCGTGCTGCTGATCGCGATGATGATCTCCTCGGTGTGGGGCGGCTCGCTGTGGGTCGTGATCTTCTCCGTCGGCATCGGCTTCGGCGTCAACATCGCCCGCGTCACCCGACCGGAGCTGCGTCGCGTGCTCCACAGCGACTTCGTGCTGGCGGGGAGGGCGAGCGGCCTCACCCCCTTCCAGAACCTCTGGCGCCATCTCCTGCCGAACGTCGCCCCCGTCTTCATCGTGCAGCTGTCGTGGGGCATGGCCGTCGCTGTGCTCGCGGAGGCCGGTCTCAGCTATCTGGGCTTCGGCGCGCCGCCGACCGAGCCCTCCTGGGGCCTCCTCCTCAAGGAACTGCAGGCCTACATCACCGTCCATCCGCTGAGCGTCGTCTGGCCGGGCCTGGCGATCACGCTGACCGTGCTGGGACTGAACCTGCTGGGCGACGCCCTCCGCGAGGCGACCGACCCCACCCTCTCCCGCCGCGCCGGCGCCGCGCAGACCCACCAGCCGGCGGTGATCGCATGAGCCTCGTGGTCCGCGACCTGGTGATCGAGATCGGCGGTCGGCGCGTCGTCGACGGCATCTCCTTCGACGTGCCCGACGGCGCTCGGCTCGGCCTCATCGGCGAGTCCGGATCGGGCAAGTCGCTGACGGCGCTGGCACTCCTCGGGCTCCTCCCCGACGGGGCGACGGCGACCGGCAGCATCCGCTGGGACGATCGCGAGCTGATCGGGCTGCCCGACCGCGAGCTTGCCGCCCTGCGCGGCGACGAGATCGGCATCGTCTTCCAGGAGCCGCGCACCGCGCTCAACCCGATCCGCACGGTGGGGCGCCAGATCGCGGAGTCCATCCGCATCCACGAGAGGATCCCCCGGCGTGAGGCGCGCGACCGCGCGATCGCCGAGGCCGAGCGTGTGCGCCTTCCCGAACCCGCTCAGATCGTGCGCCGCTATCCGCATCAGCTCTCCGGCGGACAGCGGCAGCGCGTCGCGATCGCGATGGCGCTGGCGTGCCGCCCCCGGCTGCTCATCGCCGATGAGCCGACCACGGCGCTCGACGTCACGATCCAGGCCGAGGTGCTCGACCTCATGGGATCGCTGGTCGACGACGACGGAATGTCGCTCGTCTTCATCACCCACGACCTCGCGGTGCTGTCGCAGGTCGCGACCGAGGCGGTCGTCCTCGAGGACGGGCGCATCGTCGAGCAGGGGCCGCTGTCGCGCCTGCTGACCGCCCCCGCATCGCCGGTGACGCGGGGGCTGCTGCGCGACGCCACGGCGACACTGTGGAGACCAGACGGTCGACCTGATGTGCGACCGTCCCCGCGGCGGGAGGGCGTGTCATGACGATCCTGCTCAGCGGACGCGGCCTCACGCGACGCTTCCCGTCGCCCGCGATCCGTCCCTTCGGACCCAAGCGTTGGACGACCGCGCTCGACGACGCCGACATCGACGTGCGCGAGGGCACCGCGCTCGGCATCATCGGCGAATCGGGATCGGGCAAGTCGACGCTCATCCGGCTCCTCCTCGGGCTCGACACCCCGACCACCGGCACCGTCTCGTTCGACGGCGCGCCGGTCGACGCGCGCGCCCGTGCGCGGGAGCTCCACTGGCTGAGGCGGCAGACCGGCATCGTCTTCCAGGATCCGTACGCGTCGCTGGACCCTCGCATGAGCGTCGGACGGATCGTCGCCGAGCCGCTGTGGGCCCTCGGCATCGAGGGCGATCGCCGCGCGCGCGTGCGCGAGGTCCTCGGCGACGTCGGGCTCGACGCCGAGATGGCGAGCCGCTTCCCGCACGAGTTCTCGGGAGGCCAGCGCCAGCGCATCGCCCTCGCCCGCGCGCTCGTGCACCGGCCGCGGCTGCTCGTCGGTGACGAGCCGCTCTCGGCGCTCGACGTCACCGTGCGGGCGCAGATCCTGGACCTCCTCCGCGAGCTGCGCACGACCCGGCAGCTGACGCTCGTGCTCGTCTCCCACGACATCGGCGTGGTCCAGAACCTCTGCGACGACGTCGTAGTGATGAAGGACGGCCGCATCGTCGAGGAGGGGCCGACCGAGAAGGTGCTCCTCGAGCCGCAGGTCGCCTACACGCGGCGTCTGCTGGCCTCCATCCCCACCATCGCGCCGCGGTAGCCGAGGCGGCGTCGGGGGCGGCGACTAGCCTGACCGTCATGGAAGCCGAGACCAGCCGCACGCGAGCGTTCGCGCCGTCCCCTGCCCACGCGATCATCCCGGCGTACCTCCTCGCCCGCCTGGCGGCGACGCCTCATCCCCGGTTCGCCATCGCCTCCGAGGCGGCGCGCGCGACCCTCGCCGCCCCACGCGCCTACCGTCCCGTGCGCGCGAACCTCGACCTGTCGGTCGACGGCGGAGCGCTCGTCGTCGAGGCCTCCCCCACGCCCGACCGCGTGGTCTCCGACGCGCAGAACACCGAGACGCTCCCGGGTGTGCGCGTACGCGGCGAGGACGATCCGGCCACCGGCGACGAGGCCGCCGACACCGCGTTCGACGGGCTCGGCGCGACCTTCGCCTTCCTGTGGGACGCGTTCGAGCGGGTGGGTCTCGACGGCGCGGGCGGATCGCTCCTGGCGACCGTGCACTACGGCGAGCGCTACGACAACGCGTTCTGGAACGGCGAGCGGATGGTCTTCGGCGACGGCGACGGCGAGGTGTTCACCGGATTCACGGGCTCCCTCACCGTCATCGCCCACGAGCTCGGCCACGGCGTGATCGAGAGCGCCGGCGGCCTCGTCTACGCGGGGCAGTCCGGCGCACTCAACGAGTCGATCGCCGATGTGTTCGGCGTGCTCACCGAGCAGCACGAGCGCGGACAGACGACAGAGGAGGCGAGCTGGCTGATCGGCGAGGGCATCTTCACCGATGCCGTCCAGGGCGACGCGCTCAGGTCGATGAGCGCCCCGGGGACGGCGTACGACGACGACGTGCTCGGACGCGATCCGCAGCCCGCCCACATGCGCGACTACGTCGACACGACCGCGGACAACGGCGGCGTGCACATCAACTCCGGCATCCCCAACAAGGCGTTCCACCTCGCCGCGATGGCGCTCGGCGGCTACGCCTGGGAGCGGGCCGGCCGCATCTGGTACCGCACGCTCACCGGAGGCACCCTCACGCCCACCGCGGACTTCGTCGCGTTCGCGCGAGCCACGCTCGACACGGCCGCGCGCGAGTACGGTGAGGAATCGGAGGAGCACACCGCCGTCCGCGCCGCCTGGTCGGGCGTCGGTGTCATCGACGATGCCGCACCCCGCTGACCCCGATCCCGCCGGCGATCCCCACCCCGGCGCCGGCGCGCCACCCGCCCCGTCCGCGCCTCCCACCCCCGATGCGGACGGGATGTCGGTGATCGTCGAGCGCACCGGAGGATTCGCCGGCCTCACCCGCCTCTGGAGCGTCACCGCCGGCCACGACGACGCGACCTGGACCGCACTGGTCGATGCCTGCGATTGGGGGGAGGCCGGTGCGAGCCGCGCCCCCGGAGAGCCGGCGGGAGCGGATCGCTTCTGCTGGACGGTGACCGCCAGGACCGCGGCCGCAGAGCGCTCCGCCTCACTCGCCGAGCACGAGGTCGACGGTCCGTGGCGTGCGCTCATCGACGCCGTCCGGTCAGCGTCCGAACAGTGAGCGGCGCTTCTTCTTCGGGGTCAGGTGCTTCTGCAGGTAGATCGTGCCGAGCCAGCGGCCGAACTTGAAGCCCACCCGCCCCATCCGGCCCACCTCGACGAAACCGAGCCTCTCGTGGAGGGCCACCGACGCCTCGGCGCCCTTGTCGCTGATGACGGCCACCATCTCGCGGATGCCGAGCTCCTCGCACGCGGCGATGAGGGCCTCGAGCAGGGCGCGGCCGAGGCCCTTCCCCGTGGCCGCCTGCCCCAGGTAGATCGAGTTCTCGACGGTGTACCGGTATCCCGATCCGCCCGTCCAGGGCGACACCAGCCCGTAGCCGAGGATCTGACCCGTGGGCGACACGGCCACGAGGAAGGGGAGCCCGAGCTTGTGCAGGTGGTCGAACTTGTCCACCCACTTGGCGTGCGACCACTTCTTCTCGTCGAGGGTGACGACCGAGTTGGTCACGTAGTAGTTGTAGATCTCGCGGACATCCGCCATGTCGGTGCGCTGCGCGGTGCGGATCTCGTATGAGAACGGCCGCTCGGGCTCGGGAGCACGACGCAGATGAAGCGGCAGCACCCTCCGCGACTTCTCGTACTCCTCTTCCAGCATGAGGCTCAGCCTAGGGCGGGGACCCGCCAGTCCACCGGGTCGGCACCCAGATCGGCCAGGAGGGCGTTCGCGCGGGAGAACGGCCGCGAACCGAAGAACCCCCGGCTGGCCGACAGCGGCGACGGATGGGCCGACTCGATGATCGGGGTGTCGCCCAGGAGCGGCCGAAGGTTCGCCGCATCCCGCCCCCACAGGATCGCGACGAGCGGGCGCCGCCGGGCGACGAGCGTGCGGATGGCGTGCTCGGTCACCTTCTCCCAGCCCCACCCGCGGTGCGAGGCGGGCTGGCCCGGCATGACCGTGAGGACGCGGTTGAGAAGCATGACGCCCTGGTCGCTCCAGGAGGAGAGATCGCCGTGGTCAGCCCGCGGGATGCCGAGGTCGGCTTCGAGCTCCTGGTAGATGTTCGACAGGCTCCGCGGCAGCGGCCGCACGTGGGCGTCGACGGCGAACGACAGCCCGATCGGGTGGCCCGGCGTCGGGTACGGGTCTTGGCCGACGATGAGCACGCGCACGTCGTCCAGCGGGCGCGAGAACGCGCGGAGCACCCGATCGCCTGCGGGGAGGTAGCCGCGCCCGGCGGCCGTCTCGGCACGCAGGCGGTCACCGAGCGCGGCGATATCGGGGCCGACGGGAGCCAGCGCCTCGGCCCACGACGGATCGATGAGTCCGGCGTCGGCCAGCTGCGGCAGCGCCAGGGCCATCACGCGCTCGCCCGCGTGCCGCCGTCCTCCTCGACGACGGTGCCCTTCGCGGACCACGGGAAGTCGATCCACAGCGGCGTCTCTCGCCAGGCGTAGTCCGGAAGGGCGACCGAGCCGGGCTTGGTGTAGATGCAGACCGACCGCACGTCGGCGCCGGCCTCCTGCAGCAGCTGAACGGCCAGCGCGAGGGTGCGGCCGCTGTCGGCGACATCGTCGACCAGAAGCACCCGCTTGCCGGGAAGATAGCCGAGGTCGAGGTCGGGCGGCAGGAGCTCGGGAGCGTCGAGGACCGTGCCGATGCCGGTGTAGAACTCGACGTTCAGCGCTCCGCAGCTCTTGACCCCGAGTCCGTAGGCGATCGCGCCCGCGGGGAGCAGACCGCCCCGGGCGATCGCGACCACGACGTCCGGGATGAACCCGTCGTCGACGATCCGGCGGGACAGCTCGCGCGTCGCCGCCCCGAACCCGTCCCAGGTCAGCTTCTCGCGCTCCTGCGTCACCCGCTCCTCCTTCGCCTCGCCCGGCCCTCCGCGGAACCCGGCGCCCATCGCACCCAGCCTAGGACGCGCGCCGACCGCGAAAGACCGCGTCGCGCGGGGGCTCAGACCTAGACTGACGCCGTGGCATCCCGAACCGCATCCTCGTCGCCCTCTGCGATGCGCCCCTCCGCGCTGCGTTCCTCCGCGCTGGGCATCACCGCCGGCCTCATCGGCTGGTTCGTCCTCGTCGAGATCGTCAGCGGCATCCTGCAGGGCTACTACGTGCCGCTGTTCAGCGACATCGTCGTCGCCCTCGACATCCATGACTCCGACGTCAACTGGTTCGAGGCCGCGCAGCTGCTGCTGTCCGCCCTCGTGGTGCCGGTGCTCGCCAAGCTCGGCGACATGTACGGGCACAAGCGGATCCTGCTGATCGCGGCGATCCTGACCGCCGGCGCGACGTGGTGGCTGGCCTTCGCCGGGTCGTTCTGGACGTTCCTCATCGCCTGGGCGCTCCAGGGCTTCTACGTCGTGTGGCTGCCGCTGGAGATCGCCCTCATCTTCGAGCGCGGACGGGCGCAGAACCGCGGTGTCTCGCTGACCAGGCGTGCGGCGGGGCTGCTGGTGGTCGGTCTGCAGGCGGGAGCCATCATCGGCGCGCTGGCGGCGGGACGCATCTTCGCGGCCACCGGCGGGGACCTCACCCTCACCCTCATCGTCCCCGCCGTCGCCGTGACCCTCGTCGCGGTGGTCATCTGGCTGTGGGTGCCCGAGTCGACGCCGCAGCCCGGCCGGTCGCTCGACACCTGGGGCTTCGTCATCCTCGCGTGGGGCCTGCTGCTGGTCACGAGCGCGCTGGCGTGGATGCGGCTCATCGGCGAGCTCGACCTCGGCGCCGGCGCATGGGTCGGCGTCGGCGCGCTCCTGGTGGTCGGTGTGCTCGTGCTCGTCGCTTTCGTGTTCTTCGAGCTCCGTCAGAAGGACCCGGCCATCGACATCCGCGTGCTCGCGCGTCCGGACATGTGGCCGGTGCAGGCGACGGCGTTCCTCATCGGGATCAGTCTGCTGGGCGCCCAGGGCCCGCTGTCGACCTATGCGGGCACCGACCCGTCGCTGGGCTACGGACTGGGGCTGGATGCCACCGAGCGCTCCAACGTCATCGGCGTCTATCTCGTCTCGCTCATCGTCGGCGCCGTGCTGTTCGCGATCACCTCCCGCCGCGCGAGCCCACGCGTCGTACTCATCGCCGCGGCGCTGCTCGTGGGCGTCGGCTACACCCTGTTCCTGCCGTTCCACCTCGAGCTGTGGCAGGTGCTGCTGAACCTGTCGATCGCCGGCCTCGGCTGCGGTGCCCTCGTCGGGGCGATGCCGGCGGCGGCCGCCGCGGCGGCACCCCTCGGGCAGACGGGCGTGGCCTCCGCGCTCACCAACACGACCAAGACGATCGGCGGCACCTTCTCGTCGGCCGTGTTCGGCGTCGTCCTCGCAGGCGGCGCGGGCGTCGTGGCGAGTCAGACCGCCGCCTCGCTCGGCGGGTATCTGACCGTGTGGGCGATCTGCGCGGGCGGCGGGTTCCTGGCCGCCGTCCTGCTGCTGTTCGTGCCGAAGGTCGCCTTCTCCGACGCCGCCGACCCCGCCCCTTTGACCCCCCATTGACCCTCCCCGGTCGTCGCGCCTCCCCGGTCGTCGCCACCCCCGACCGTCGCCCCTCCCCGGTCGTTGAGCGAGGAGCGAAGCGACGAGACGAAACGCAGACGAGACGAAACGCTGACGCGCCGCCCCGCCCGCCGTTCCCTACACGCGCGGCCGCAGGGGCCCGCGCGCCAGCAGGTGCTGGGCCGACTGGGCGACGGGGCGCATCGTGACGAGGTCGAGGTTCACGTGCCCCGGCGCATTCAGCGCGTACGCGATGACGTCGGCCACGTCGGCGGCGGTCAACGGATCCGCGACGCCCTCGTAGACCTTCTCGGCCGCCGCCCGGTCGCCGCCGAGGCGGTTGAGCGTGAACTCCTCGGTGAACACCATGCCGGGAGCGATCTCGGTCACGCGGATCGGCTCGCCGTTCAACTCCAGTCGCAGCGCTCGCGCGAGCATCGACTCCCCCGCCTTGGCGGCGTTGTAACCGGATCCGCCGGGGTAGGCGGTCTGTGCGGCCGTCGACGTGACGAACAGCGTGTCGGCGTGACCGCCCTCGCCGATCGACGCACGCAGCAGCGGCAGCACGGCGGCGGTGACGCGCTGGGCCGACAGGACGTTCACCTCGAACATCCAGCGCCAGTCCTCGGCCACGCCGTCCTCGACCCGGTCCGTCCCGCGCGCGCCGCCGGCCACGTGCACGAGGGCGTGCACGTCGCCGGTGGCGGAGAGGTGCTCGGCGAGCGCGTCGACGTCGGCGGAGGACGTCAGGTCGGCCGCGAAGGACACCGAGCCGACCTCGGCGTCCAGCGCCTCCAAGCGGTCGGCGCGACGTGCGACCCCGACGACGTCCCAGCCGCCGGCGCGCAGCGCCCGCACCGTCGCCTCACCGATCCCCGAACTCGCTCCGGTCACCACTGCGCGTCGCGTCGTCATGCCGTCCACGCTACGACACAACGGCTCGTCGGCCCCGACCCGCCCCGGAATCATGCGGGATCGGCACGTTACGTCACATTTCCCGCGCCTTGTCGCCCGCGCGGTGCCGACCGTACTGTCGAGCAACGGCATCCCGCCGCCACACACCACGTGACCCGAACCCGCAGGAGCACATCATGTCCGCAGCCGAGAACTGGCGCTTCGAGACCAAGCAGATCCACACGGGCGCCGCTCCGGACCCGGTCACGAAGGCGCGCGCCACCCCGATCTACCAGACCACGTCGTACGTGTTCGACAACGCCGACCACGCCGCGAACCTGTTCGCCCTGGCCGAGTTCGGCAACATCTACACCCGCATCCAGAACCCGACCCAGGATGTCGTCGAGCAGCGCGTGGCGGCGCTCGAGGGCGGCACCGGCGCTCTCCTCGTCGCGTCGGGTCAGGCGGCCGAGACCTTCGCCGTCCTCAACATCGCCGAGGCGGGCGACCACATCGTCTCGTCCAGCTCGATCTACGGCGGAACCTACAACCTCTTCAAGTACACGCTCGCCAAGCTCGGCATCGCGGTCACCTTCGTCGAGAACCAGGACGATGCCGAGGAGTGGCGCCGTGCCGTGCGGCCCAACACCAAGCTCTTCTTCGCCGAGACGATCGGCAACCCGAAGATCAACATCCTCGACATCCGCACCGTCGCCGACATCGCCCACGAGGCGGGCGTGCCGCTCATCGTCGACAACACCATCGCGACGCCGTACCTCATCCGCCCGTTCGAGCACGGCGCCGACATCGTCGTGCATTCGGCGACGAAGTTCCTCGGCGGCCACGGCACGGTCATCGGCGGCGTGATCGTCGACGGCGGCTCATTCGAGTGGTCCAAGAACGTCGAGAAGTTCCCCGGGCTCACCGAGCCCGACCCCTCGTACCACGGCGCGTCGTACACGACGGCGGTCGGCGACGGCCTGGCGTACATCATCAAGGCGCGCGTGCAGCTGCTGCGCGACCTCGGCGCCGCCATCTCGCCCCAGAGCGCCTGGCTTCTCATCCAGGGCATCGAGACCCTGTCGCTGCGCATCGAGCGTCACGTCCAGAACGCGCAGGAGATCGCGGAGTGGCTCGAGAACCACGACGACATCGCGTCGGTGAACTACTCGGGCCTGCCCACCTCGCCCTGGTACGCCGCCGCCAACCGGTACGCACCGAAGGGCGTCGGCGCCGTGCTGTCGTTCGAGCTCAAGGGCGGTGTGCAGGCGGGGCGTGAGTTCGTCAACTCCCTGACGCTGTTCAGCCACCTCGCCAACATCGGAGACGTGCGCTCGCTCGTGATCCACCCGGCCTCGACGACCCACTCCCAGCTGACGCCCGAGCAGCAGCTCACCACCGGCGTCACCCCGGGCCTCGTCCGCCTGTCGATCGGTCTCGAGAACATCGACGACCTGAAGGCCGACCTCGAGCAGGCCCTGGCCGCCGCGCGCCGCGTCTCGGAGGCTGCCCGCGCCTGAGTGTTCCTCCTCAGAACGACACGGATGCCTCGTCCTTCGGGACGGGGCATCCGTCGTTCACCGGGGGGCGGGTCAGCCGGCGTCCCACCAGCGGAGCACCCGCAGCGCGCGGAGCGTCACCCAGCGGCTCGGCGCCCCCTCGTGCTCGCCCGCCATGTCGAACAACACCGGCCCCTCGTGCCTGTTCTCGTAGCGGAAGCGCCCGTCGGGCAGCTGCTTCGTGCGCAGGAGCTCCACCGCATCCGCGAGACGCTCGTCATGCACGTCGGCGCGGCGGAAGTAGTCGAGAGCGCGGAGAGCGTCGTAGAACCATCGCACGGGATACGAGGTCATCGCGAAGCGGGGATCGATGAGCGTGTCGTCCGTCTTGCGGAACAGGAGCCGGCGCTCGAGCAGCACCTCCTCGCCGCGCGTCAGCGCAGCGGGCAGGCGCGGATCCTCATTCCCGGCGCGGTATGCATCGCGGAGCCCCTCCAGCGCACAGATCGTCGAGTGCAGCGACGCCGCACTCGTGCCGTCCTCGTCCCAGCAGTTCCACCCGCCGTCGGGCAGCTGCCCGTCGAGCAGCGTGGCCGCGATCGTCGAGCCCGTGCGCCCGAAGTACGTCGCCACGGTCAGCGCGACCCCATTGATGCACGGCTCGGTCTCGCCGTCGAAGTACGGTTCGCCGTCGTGCTCCCACCGCACGTGAGCCTCGACGCGATCGATCGCCGCGACGACGCGGGGATCGGCGGGATCGACTCCGCAGTCCACGAGCTGCTGCAGCGAGAAGTGCGTCGCCGACCATGCGTCGAACATGGGCCGGTCCTCGGGCACCCAGCCTGGGCGGTAGACCCCGCCGTCCCACTGTCCGTCCGCAGACTGCTCCGCTAACAGGCGCGCACCCCACCCCTCCTCGGCGACACGTGCACGCTCGGCGGCGACGACCTCGTGATCGGCGTCGCGGAGATCGCGCAGGGTCTGCCAGCGGATCGCGGGATCTCCGGCCAGCAGGTACTCGACGGCTTCGTCCATGCCGTGAGCGTACGCTCGGCCGCCGACACGGGCGCCGGCACGGGCGACGGGTCTGCATCCCGCGCGTAACACGGGACGCCGGCGGCGTCCGGGCGGGGACAATGGATGCCATGGACTGGCAGACCTCCGAAGACACGGTGCCCAGCGCGCCGATCACGGAGGCCGACGCGCGCCTGCTGCGCGCCCGCCCGCCGGCCACCGGGGCATGGCGCGACGGCGACGCCCCCGGCGAACGCCGGTTCGCGGCCCTCGGCGCCTTCCGCACCGAGGCGGGGCGCGAGCTTCCCGCCATCCGCCTCGCCTACGAGACGTGGGGCGAGCTGTCCCCGGCCGCCGACAACGCCGTCCTCGTGCTGCACGCGCTCACCGGCGACAGCCACGTGCGCGGGCCGGCCGGTCCCGGCCACGCGACCGCCGGCTGGTGGGACGACATCGTCGGTCCCGGCGCGGCCATCGACACCGACCGCTGGTTCGTCGTCGCCGCGAACATGCTCGGCGGCTGTCAGGGATCGACCGGTCCGTCGAGCATCGCCCCCGACGGCTACGAATGGGCGGCGCGTTTTCCGGGACTCACGATCCGCGACCAGGTGGAGGCGCAGGCCCGCCTCGCCGACGCGCTCGGGATCGGCGCCTGGGCCGCGGTCGTCGGCGGGTCCATGGGCGGCATGCACGCGCTGGAATGGGCGGTGGGGCACCCCGACCGCGTCGAGCGGCTCGCGGTCCTCTGCTCGCCGCCGACGACAACCGCCGATCAGGTCGCGCTCAACTCTGTGCAGCTGGAGGCGATCCGGATGGATCCACGTTTCGCCGGGGGCGAGTACTACGACGCCGCCGACGGCGACGGACCGCACCGGGGCCTCGCCCTCGCCCGCCGCATGGCGCTGCTGAACTACCGCAGCCCCACCGAGCTCAACCAGCGCTTCGGCCGGAGCTGGCAATCCGACAAGAGCCCGCTCACCGGCGGCGGACGTTACGCCGTCGAGAGCTACCTCGACTTCCACGGCAACAAGTTCACGCGGCGCTTCGACGCCAACTCCTACCTCGTCCTCGTCGAGGCGATGAACTCCCACGACATCGGCCGGGACCGCGGCGGTGTGGAGGACGCGCTCGCGCGGGTCACCGCCCGCACCCTCGTCCTCGGCATCGACAGCGACCGGCTCTTCCCCGTCGACGGCCAGCGCCGGATCGCCCGCGGCATCCGCTCGACGATCGACGACGACGTCGTCGTGCTCTCCAGCGACTTCGGCCACGACGGCTTCCTCATCGAGAGCGAGGCCGTCGGCGCCCACCTGCGCCGCCTGCTCGACGCCTGATCAGCCGACGAGCGCCTCACTCCGCTCGACGCGCAGGCTCACGACGGCGATCGCGAGGCCGAGGGCGGCCAGCAGCGCCCCGGTCCAGATCGGCGCCACGAAGCCGAACCCCGCGGAGATGACGACACCGCCGAGGAAGGCGCCGGTCGCGTTTCCGATGTTGAGCGCGGAGTGGTTCAGCGCCGCCGCGATCGACTGGTTGTCGCCGGCGACGTCCATGAGCCGCGTCTGGATCGTGGGGCCCAGCACCGCCGACGTGAACCCGATCGCGAACACGAACAGCCCGAGGGACACGATCCAGCCCGCCGTCAGGGCGAGCGCGATCTGCACGACGACGAGGCCGGCCAACCCGCTCACGAGGGTGCGTCGCAGATCGCGATCGGCCAGCCGGCCCCCGACGAGGTTTCCGGCGGTCATCCCGAGACCCATGACCACCAGGACGATCGGCACGGCCCACGCGGGCGAGCCGGCCACCTCGGTCACGACCGGGGCCACGTAGCTGTACGCGGCGAAGAAGCCGCCGAACCCGACCGCGCCGATGCCCAGGGCGAACCAGACCTGAGGCACCCGGAAGACGCGCAGCTCGGCGCGGAGGGTGCGACCCGCGTCGCCGGCGTGCGCCGGCACGAAGACCGCGATCATGACCGTTGCCGCGGCGAAGATCACCGCCACCAGGAGGAAGGCGATGCGCCACCCGAACTGCTGTCCGAGGAAGGTTCCCACCGGCACGCCGACGACATTGGCCACGGTGAGCCCGGTCAGCACGAAGGCCACGCCCTGGGCGCGCTTTCCGGGACCGAGGACGTCGGAGGCGACGAGGGCGCCGATGCCGAAGTAGGCGCCGTGCGGGAGGCCCGCCAGCAGCCGGGACAGCGCCACGGCCTCGAAGGTCGGGGCGACGAAGGTGAGCGCGGTGAAGAACGTGAGCGCGCCGGCGAGGACCAGCATGACGCGGTGCCGCGGGTACTTCGCGACGGCCCCGGCGATCGTCGGCGCCCCGATGACCACGCCCAGCGCGTACAGCGAGATGAGCCAGCCGGAGTGCGCGATGGCGACGTCCGAGTCGGCGGCCCAGGCGGTCGGCAGAAGATCGCGCGCGATGTCGGGCAGCAGGCCCATCACGACGAACTCGGTCATGCCGATGCCGAAGCTGCCGATGGCGAGAGAGAGGAGCGCCCCCATCGCCGCACCCCTCGAGCGAGTCGAGGAGGTCACCGCCTCATGCTAGTCGCCCGACGAGGCGTCGCCGAGCGCCCGCTCGAGCCGGTCGAGCTTGCCGTCGATCTCGCCGGTGTAGCCGGGGCGGATGTCGGCCTTGAGGACGAGCGACACGCGCGAGCCGTAGGGCAGCACGGCCTCGGTGGCGGCCTTCACGACAGCCATGACCTCGTCCCACTCCCCCTCGACCTCGGTGAACATCGAGCTCGTGCGGTGGGGCAGTCCCGAGGCGCGCACGATGGCGACCGCGGCGGCCACCGCATCGTGCACCGAGCCGTCGTCCCGGCCGGTGCCGCTCGGGGCGACGGAGAAGGCGATGAGCATGGGGACCTCCGGGGGTGTTCGGATCAGCGGATGCCGCGGCGGGTGCCGACGACGGTGTGCCGGGGCGGCCGGACGCGCACGAGGCGGCCGACCATCCAGGCGAACAGGACGATGAGCACGACGTTGCGCACGGTGAGAAGGCTCACCGCCAGCGGCTCGGGCGCGAGGATGCCCATGTACAGGACCGGGTAGACGAGCTGGGTGAGCAGCGCCGCCGCCAGCGCGAGGGTCGCCGGACCCGTCCAGGCCGAGCGGTCGAGCAGGAGGCCGACCACGAGCGACGGAATCAGCCAGCACAGATACTGCGGCGAGCCGACCTTGTTGAAGACGATGAAACCCGTCACCAGCGCCAGCGACAGCACCGGGAACAGCGCGTGGAAGGTCGCACCGCGCCAGGCCTTGACGGCACCGATCCCCGCGACAGCGCCCATCGCGAGAACCAGCAGCGGGGTCATCGCGGCGATGACCGGGTCGATCTCGGTGCCGGTGACCTGGAAGGTCAGGAGTTCGAATGAGTAGTAGACCGAGAACCCGTCGAGGCGCAGGAGCGCTCCCCAGAGGTACGGCGCCGCGACGGGGGCCTCGACCTGGAGTCCGCGGGTGGCCTGGTCCCCGATGAAGCCGAAGGCGTGGGCGGCGCCGCCGGCCGCCCAGACGGCCGCCAGCGTGAGAGCGGAGACGACGAGGGCGCCGCCGACGATCGCGGCGCGTCGGCGCAGCACCACGACGGCGGCGGCGAGCAGCGCGGCCGGCCACACCTTGACCCAGGTCACCGCGGCCAGCAGCACCGACGCGAGCCAGGGGCGGCCGACGAGCCACAGGCAGCCCGCGATCGCGACGGGCACCGTGAACCCGTCGAGGCGGTACAGGCCTACCGGTCCGAGGGCGGCGATGTAGGCCAGCCAGTACCACGCGGCCACAGTGCGGCCGGTCGATCGGGCGCGGCCGAGCAGGAGCGCGAAGGCCGCGGCGTCGACCAGGGTCACCAGCAGCACCCACGCGACGGTGTACGAGCCGACGATCGGGACGAAGGCGTGGGCGAGCACCATCGGGATGAGCGCGAGCTGAGGGTAGACCCACGGCTCGTCGATGCCGACGATGCCGCCGCCGGCCAGCGCGCGCGTCGACCACGGCTCGTAGACGCGATAGACGTCGCCCATCGGCTCGTTGGGCATGAGGAAGCCGAGCCAGGCGACGCCGAGGTGGACGGCGACGAACACCACCCACATCACCGTCCGTCTCGACACCGTCCCATCCTAAGGAGCAGGAGGCGCGCACCCCGTCGGATGCATAACCCTCGGGGCGGCGACGGCCGTCAGCCGCGGCGCAGCAGGGCGCCCACGGCGGCGGGCAGCTGCTCCGCGACATCGAGCGCCGTCACCGGTCCGCCCTCGGCGGCGGCGACGGCGCGCGCGGCCGCCTGCGCGTGGAGCCAGGAGCCGGTCGCGGCGAGGGGACCGAGGGCGTCGGCGTCCACCGCACCTCGCGCCGCGGCGGCAGCCACGACGGCGCCGACGACGCCCGCGAGCACGTCACCGGTCCCGGCGGTGGCGAGCCAGGCCGATGCGGCGGGCAGGGTGGTCGCCCATCCCGACGGCGTCGCGACGACTGTGCGCGAACCCTTCAGGAGCACGCATCCGCCGAGCGCCTCGGCCGTCTCCCGCGCCGCCCCGACACGATCGCGACGCGGTACGAGTCCGAGCGCCTCGCGGAGGCGTGCGTGCTCGCGCTCGTGCGGGGTCACCAGCACAGGGGCCGCGGCGCCCGGTGCCAGGTCGAGCGCTCCGGCATCCACCACCACGGGCACCTCGCCGCCCAGCAGCGCCCGCAGCGCATCGGTCTCCTCGGCGTCGCGCGCTCCCGGATCCGTACCCGATCCGATCACCCACGCCTGCACGCGGCCCTCTCCGGTGACGGTCTCCGGGCGGCGGGCCAGGACCAACCCGGCGGCGCGCTCGGGGCCGACGTAGCGCACCATGCCCACGCCCGTGCGCCACGCGGCCTCCACGCCCAGCACCGCGGCGCCCGGATACGCGGTCGAGCCGGTTCGCACACCGAGCACGCCCCGGGAATACTTGTCATCGGATGCCGTTGGCTCACGGAGGACGCGAGCCGTGTCGGCGGGCGTCCATCCTCCATCCATGGCGTCACCCTACCGGCGCGAACCCTCTGGAGCACCACCGCATGAGCTTGCTGTTCTCCCCGATCGACCTCCACGGCATCACCGTCCGCAACCGGCTCTGGGTGGCGCCGATGTGCCAGTACTCCGCCATCGACGGCGTGCCCAACACCTGGCACCTCGTGCACCTGGCGCAGTTCGCGTCGGGAGGCGCCGGCATGGTCATCGCCGAGGCGACCGCGGTCTCCCCCGAGGGGCGCATCTCCCCCGAGGACACCGGCATCTGGAACGACGCCCAGCGTGACGCGTGGCGGCCCATCGTCGAGGCGATCCGCGCCCGCGGTGCCGTGCCGGGAATCCAGCTCGCCCACGCCGGGCGCAAGGCCTCCACCTGGTCGCCCTTCACGGGCGCGCGGGGCACGGTGCCCGCGTCCGAGGGCGGGTGGCAGACCGTCGCTCCGTCCGCCGTCGCCTACGAGGGCTTCGACGCCCCCGAGGCCCTCACCGCCGAGCAGATCGACGCACTCGTCGACGCGTTCGCCGCCGCCGCCGTCCGCGCGGTGGAGGCCGGCTTCGAGGCGCTGGAGGTGCATGCCGCCCACGGCTACCTCCTCCACCAGTTCCTCTCGCCGCTGTCGAACCAGCGCGACGACGAGTACGGCGGATCTCTCGAGAACCGCGCACGCCTGCTGCTGCGGATCGTCGAGGCCGTGCGCGCCGCCGCACCCGGGGCCGCCCTGCTCGTCCGGTTCTCGGCCACCGATGCCGCGGACGGCGGCTGGGACGTCGCCCAGACCGCGACCGTCGCCGGTTGGGCCGCGGAGCGCGGCGCGGAGTTCTTCGACATCTCCAGCGGCGGCCTCGTCGCCCATCAGCAGATCACGACCGGCCCCGGCTACCAGGTGCCCTTCGCCGCGCAGGTCCGCGCCGCCGGAGTCGGCCCCGTGGGCGCCGTCGGCGAGATCACGAGCGGCGCGCAGGCGGAGCAGATCCTCGCCGCCGGCGACGCCGATGTCGTCCTCGCCGGCCGCGAGTGGCTGCGAGACCCGCACTTCGGCCTCCGTGCCGCCACCGAGCTCGGCGAGTCTGACCGGACGCTGGCGAGCCCGCTCTGGCCCGTCCAGTACGCGCGCGCCGCGCGCTGACCGCGCGACCGAGGACACACGACCAGCTAGGACGGCGCTGACAGATCGGCCCCGTGCCGGTGAGTCTGCCTGGGTCGCCGAGCGAGCGTAGCGGCCACGAAAGCACCGGCCGCCAGCGAGACTGGCGTCACCCAGATCGCCCAGGCGATCATGAGGACCACACCGCCGACGACGCTGCATACGACGAAGGCGATCATCAGGCCCGCAGTCCGGCGCTCCACATTCACACCCATCCACACGAGGGAGAAGATCGACGACGCGGTGACCGCGACGCCGGCCCCTACGGCGAACCACCATCCCGCGCTCGGAGCCGCCTGCTCCGCGAGCATGTTCGCATCCCAGGCCATCTGGGTGGCCGTGCTGAGCGCGATCGCCGCGAGCGCGAGGGCGGCGGGCACGCGGATCGATGCCGGATCTTTGCCGCGCGCGACGGCTATCGCCGCAGCTGTGAGGACCGCGAAACTCGGCGCGAGCCCGAACAGGACGACGCGGATGACGGGCGCGGTGTTCTCGTCGATACCGACGAACACGGCGAGGAAGGCGGCGACGGCGACAGCGGAAACGGAGAATCCCCACCACCATGTGGCACACGTACTGCTTCTTCCCGGATGCGGTGAGCCGCGCGCGCTGCGTGCTGGACATCTTGCTCTTCAACTCATCCCACCCCGCTTCTCCTGCCGCAAGCACCCAAGGGTTTCCCGACATGCCGCGCGCCCATAGCGTCGGGTTGACGTTGAGCTTCCACCCAGCCGTCAGCTGGGTGAAACTGAAGCTGCCTACGAGATCGACGCCAGCCCAGGGATCGGCAACGATCGGGTAGCTCGCCCCGCTCTCACGCCAGGAATGTCACCAGAAGCACCCCGTCGACGAAGATTGCGCTTGCCGGTCACGTTGCCTGCCGAGAAGCGGAAGTCGCGCCGGGCTGGCTGCGGCGCCGGTGTCGCCGCGAGCAGCGGAGCGGAACGAGCGGAGGGGCGTGTGTGTGCTGGACCCGCCCCTCCGTCCCCGCTTCCGCGTTGTCAGCGGTGGCGTCGCCGCGTGGCGTCGTCCACTTCGCCGACGAGCTCCTCGATGATGTCCTCCAGGAACAGCACCGCCGTCGTCTCGCCGCGTGCGTCGCGCACCTGCGCCAGGTGACGGCTCGATCGCCGCATGAGCGCCAGCGCGTCCTCCAGGTCCGTCGTCTCGGCCACGGGCACCATGTGGTGGATCCGCTTGGCAGGGATCGGGGCGTTGGCGTGGGCGTCGGCATCCGGGCCCTCTGCCTCACGGAGCACGTCCTTCAGGTGCACGTAGCCGACCGGCAGCCCGGCGGCGTCGACGATCACGTAGCGCGAGAAGCCGTGCTTGGCGACGGCGCGCTCGATCTCGTCGGGTGTGGTCGTGTCGGGAAGGGTCACGAGCGCCGACAGCGGCACGGCGGCGTCCTTGGCCTTCTTCTCGGTGAACTCGACGGCGGCCGTCACCGCGCCGGACGCGTCGTCGAGGACACCCTCGATCCGCGACTGGTTGACGATCGTCGCGACCTCATCGAGCGTGAAGGTCGAGGCGGCCTCGTCCTTGGGTTCCACGCGGAAGAGCCGGACGATGTGGTTCGCGATCCAGTTGAGCGCGACGATCACCGGGTGGAAGAGCTTGGACACCCATACCAGCGGCGTGGCCAGCATCAGCACCGCTCGGTCCGGTAGCGAGAACGCGAGGTTCTTCGGCACCATCTCGCCGAAGACGACGTGCAGGTACGAGACCAGGAGCAGGGCCAGCGCGAAGGCCACCCCGCCGATGACGGCCTCGCTCCATCCGGTGAGCGCCAGCGGGACCTCCAGCAGGTGATGGATCGCCGGCTCCGACACGTTCAGGATGAGCAGGGAGCAGATCGTGATGCCCAGCTGGCTCGTCGCCAGCATGAGCGTCGCATGCTCCATCGCATAGAGCGCGGTCTTGGCAGCGCGCGACCCCTTCTCCGCCAGCGGCTCGATCTGCGAGCGGCGCGCGGAGATGACCGCGAACTCTGCGCCGACGAAGAACGCGTTGAAGATCAGCAGCACGAACAGCCATGCGATTCCTGCCCAGTCGTTCATCGCGACTCACCCCCTTCGAGCCCGGCGCGGACCGCCTTCTCGGCGTCCTCCGACATCGGGTGCGGCACGAACTTCACGCGGTCGACCCGCCGTCCGTCCATGCGGTGGACGGTCAGGACGCCGTCCTCGATCTCCACAGTGTCGCCGGCGACCGGAATGCGCTCGAGGGTCGACATGAGGAAACCGCCGATGGTGTCGTAGACGTCGCCTTCGGGTACGCGGATGCCGGTGCGGTCGCGCAGCTCGTCGGGGCGCAGGTCGGCCGGGAAGGTCACGGCGTCGGCGCCGCGGACGATGCCCGCACGGCTGCGGTCGTGCTCGTCGAGCACTTCGCCGACGATCTCCTCCACCAGGTCTTCGAGCGTGACGACGCCGGCGGTGCCGCCGTACTCATCGACGACGATCGCCATCTGGTAGCCCCGGGCTCGCAGCTCCGACATGAGCCCGTCGAGGTGCACCGCCTCGGGCACCCGCAGGGGCTCCTCCGCGATGGCCGCCGCCGGCACGTCTCCGCGCCGCTCGCGCGGCACGCTGACCGCCTGCTTGAGGTGGACGATGCCGGTGATGTCGTCCATCGACTCGTCGTACACCGGGAAGCGGCTGTGACCGGTGCGTCGCGCGAGCTGGATCACGTCCTCGACGCTGTCGCCGGCGGCGACCGCATGCACGCTCGGCCGCGGTGTCATGACGTCGGCGGTCGTGAGACGCGCGAACGTCAGGGTGCGGTCCAGGAGGGAAGCGGTGTCCTCCTCGAGGAGTCCCGCACTGGCCGAGCGACGGACGAGGCTCGAGAGCTCCTCAGCCGTGCGCGCACCCGACAGCTCCTCCTTGGGCTCGACGCCCATCGCGCGCAGCACGCCGTTGGCGCTGCCGTTGAGAACGGTGATCGCCGGACGGAAGACCGTCGTGAACAGCGTCTGGAAGGGGATGACGAGCTTGGCGGTCTGCCGCGGGACGGCGAGCGCGAAGTTCTTGGGGACCAGCTCGCCCAGGATCATCGAGAAGATCGTGGCGACCGAGATCGCGACGATCGTGGCGATCGGCCGGGACACCGACGCCGGGATGCCCCACGCGGCGAAGACGGGGTTCAGCAGGTTCGACAGCGCCGGCTCCATCGTGTAGCCGGTGAGGAGCGTCGTCAGCGTGATGCCGAGCTGAGCGCTCGAGAGGTGCGTCGAGGTGATCTTCAGCGCGCTGATGGTCATCGACAGCCGGGACTCCCCCGCGGCCTGCCGCTTCTCGAGTTCCGCCCGATCGAGGTTGACCAGGGCGAACTCGCTCGCGACGAACAGGCCGGTGCCGATCGTCAGAAGAAGCCCCACGCCCAACATGACGTAATCCATCACGCATCACCCCCGTTCAGGCGGGAGGAGGGTCGGTGGGGCGAGTGTCTACAACTGGGAGGGTCGTCCATCGTGCCGACGATTCTACGGCATCGCCCTCGATGCGGTTCCCCGGATCCACCGCCCGGTCGTGTCCCACAAACGGTCGCTCCGGCGCTTCTTGGACGGCTGAAAGTGGGACGAGGCGCGCCGGAAGTGGGACGAGGCGCGCCGGGAGTGGGACGAGGCGCGCGGAAGGGGGACGCGGGGCTGTCACCAGCTGACGGGGAGCGCCTTGCCCTCTTCGTAGCCGGCGGCGGACTGGAGGCCGACCGTCGCCCGCTCGTGGAACTCGGCGACGGTCGAGGCGCCGGCGTATGTGAACGACGAGCGGACGCCGGAGGTGATCATGTCGACGAGATCCTCGACCGAAGGCCGGAGCGGGTCGAGGTAGATCCTGGACGACGAGATGCCCTCGGCGAACAGCTCCTTGCGCGCACGCTCGTAGGGGTCGAGGCGGCCGAACCGCCCGTGCACCGCCTTGGTCGAGGCCATGCCCCACGACTCCTTGTAGACGCGCCCCTCGGCGTCGGTCTGCAGCTCGCCGGGTGCCTCGATCGTCCCGGCGAACCAGGATCCGATCATGACCGAAGCCGCGCCTGCGGCGAGGGCGAGCGCCACGTCACGGGGGTAGCGCACCCCGCCGTCGGCCCAGACGTGGGCACCGAGTTCGGCGGCGGCCTGCGCGGTCTCGAGCACGGCGGAGAACTGCGGGCGGCCGACGGCCGTCATCATGCGCGTGGTGCACATCGCTCCCGGCCCCACGCCCACCTTGAGGATCGACGCCCCGGCCTCGACGAGGTCGCGCACGCCCTCGGCGGTGACGATGTTGCCGGCGGCGATGGGGATCCCGAGGTCGAGCGCGGCCACCTCGCGCAGGGCGCGCAGCATGCCCTCCTGGTGACCGTGGGCGGTGTCGACCACGAGCACGTCGACCCCGCCGTCGGCGAGCGCGCGCGCCTTGGCCGCCACGTCGCCGTTGATGCCGACGGCCGCGGCCACGATGAGCCGCCCATCGGCGTCGACGGCGGGCCGGTAGAGCGTGGAGCGCAGCGCCGTCCGCTGCGAGAGCGTGCCGACCAGGTACCCGTGATGCAGCACGCAGACCGTCTCGGCCTCGGCCGCCACGATGAGGTCGAAGGCGTGCCGGGCGTCGGCCACGTCGTCGGCGTCGATCGACGCCGCGCGTCCGCGCGCGAGGTCGCCCAGGCGTGCGTCGGGCAGCGCGGTCCCCAGCCTGGTCGCCGGGACGACGCCCAGGACGTCGTCGATGTGCACACGGCCGTCCCGCTCCTGCGCGACGACGATGCCGTGACCCTCGGTCGCCGGCAGCAGCCCGGCGGCATCCGCGACGGTCGCCTCCGGCGGGAGGACGAGGGGCGTGTCCCACACGACCGGCTGCGCCTTCACCCAGCGGATCGCGGCGTCGATGTCCTGGAGCGGCATGTCCTGCGGCAACACGCCCAGCCCACCGCGACGGGCGAGTGTGGCGGCCAGCCGCGCGCCCGTGACGGAGTTCATGTTCGATGCGACCAGCGGGATGGTCGCGGTCGAGCCGTCGCCCGGCGACAGATCGACGTCGAGACGGCTCGTGACACCCGAGCGGCGCGGCACGAGGAACACGTCCGAGTACGTCAGGTCCACCTGGGGTCGCTCTCCGGAGAACTGCATGAGTCCACGGTACCCACCGGGGAAGCCGCACGGCGCGGGTATTCCTGGGATACCCTTGACAGTCGTGCGCATGCGCCACGATCCGGGCCTGCGCACCATCTGATCTTCACCGATGAAAGCAGGAGAATCGTGTCCAGCCAGGTGACCGGCGTGGGAACATCGAGCGACGGCGAATTCGGAGCCAACGAGTGGCTCGTCGCGGAGATGTACGAGCAGTACACCCAGGACCGCAACTCCGTCGACCAGGCCTGGTGGCCGATCCTCGACGCCTACAAGCCCGACACGAGCGAGCCGGCGAGCAACGCCGCCTCCGCGGCGGCACCGGCTCCCGAGGCGCCGGCGGAACCGGCGGCACCGGCATCGGATGCCCGTCCCGTGACCGCTCCGGTCCCCGTGGTCGGCGCGCAGCCCGTCGCCCGCACGACGGCGCGCCCCGCGGCTCCTCAGCCGGTTCCCGCACAGGCCCCCAAGTCCGCCCCCGCGACCCCGCAGGCCGCCGGCGAGGACGTCGTCACGACGCTCCGCGGCATGCCCAAGGCTCTCGCGGCCAACATGGACGAGTCGCTCACGGTGCCGACCGCGACGAGCGTGCGGACGGTCCCGGCGAAGCTGCTCATCGACAACCGGATCGTCATCAACAACCACATGTCGCGCACCCGCGGCGGCAAGGTCAGCTTCACCCACCTCATCGGCTGGGCGCTGATCCAGGCGCTGAAGGCGTTCCCGAGCCAGAACGTCTACTACGCCGAGGTCGACGGCAAGCCGTCGGTGGTGGCGCCCGCCCACATCAACCTGGGCATCGCGATCGACCTCCCCAAGCCCGACGGCACGCGCGCCCTCATGGTGCCGAGCATCAAGCAGGCCGAGTCGCTGACGTTCAACGAGTACCTCGACTCCTACGAGGACCTCGTCCAGCGCGCCCGCGGCGGCAAGCTCACGGCGGCCGACTTCCAGGGCACGACGGTCTCGCTCACCAACCCCGGCGGCATCGGCACCGTCCACTCCGTGCCCCGCCTGATGCGCGGCCAGGGCTGCATCGTCGGCGCCGGCGCCCTCGAGTACCCGGCCGAGTTCCAGGGCTCGAGCGAGAAGACACTCGTCGAGCTCGGCATCGGCAAGACGATCACCCTCACGAGCACCTACGACCACCGCGTCATCCAGGGCGCCGGCTCGGGAGAGTTCCTCAAGATCGTCCACGAGCTGCTCACCGGCGGGCGCGGCTTCTACGAGTCGATCTTCGCGGCGCTGCGCATCCCGTACGCGCCCATCCACTGGGCCGGCGACATCAACGTCGACATCGCCGAGCGGGTCGACAAGACCGCGCGCGTGCAGGAGCTCATCAACTCCTTCCGCGTCCGCGGCCACCTGATGGCCGACATCGATCCCCTCGAGTACGTCCAGCGCACGCACCCCGACCTCGAGATCGAGTCGCACGGCCTCACGTTCTGGGACCTCGACCGCGAGTTCGTCACGGGCGGCTTCGGCGGCCGTCGCACCATGAAGCTCCGCGAGATCCTCGGTGTGCTGCGCGACTCGTACTGCCGCACGATCGGCATCGAGTACATGCACATCCAGGACCCGGGTCAGCGCAAGTGGTTCCAGGACAACGTCGAGGTCAAGTACCAGAAGCCGGGCCACGACGAGCAGCTGCGGATCCTCGACAAGCTGAACCAGGCGGAGGCGTTCGAGACGTTCCTGCAGACCAAGTACGTCGGGCAGAAGCGCTTCAGCCTCGAGGGGGGCGAGTCGCTCATCCCCCTGCTGGACGAGATCCTGCAGGGCGCGGCGGGCGCCGGACTCGACGGCGCCGCCATCGGCATGGCCCACCGCGGTCGCCTGAACGTGCTGACGAACATCGCCGGCAAGACCTACGGCCAGGTCTTCCGCGAGTTCGAGGGGTCGGTCGCGATCGGCTCCAAGAGCGGGTCGGGCGACGTCAAGTACCACCTGGGGACCGAGGGCACGTTCGTCTCCGACGCCGGCGCGGAGCTCCCCGTGTACCTCGCCGCGAACCCGTCGCATCTCGAGACGGTCGACGGCGTGCTCGAGGGCATCGTCCGCGCCAAGCAGGACCGGATGCCGATCGGCTCGTTCTCGTGGCTGCCGATCCTCGTTCACGGCGACGCCGCCTTCGCCGGCCAGGGCGTCGTGGTCGAGACGCTGCAGATGTCGCAGCTGCGCGGCTACCGCACCGGCGGCACCGTCCACGTGGTCGTCAACAACCAGGTCGGCTTCACCACGCTCCCGCAGGACGGCCGCTCCTCGGTGTACTCCACCGACGTCGGCAAGACGATCCAGGCGCCGATCTTCCACGTCAACGGCGATGACCCCGAGGCCGTGGTCCGCGTCGCCGAGCTCGCCTTCCGCTACCGCGAGGAGTTCCACCGCGACGTCATCGTCGATCTCGTCTGCTACCGCCGTCGCGGTCACAACGAGGGCGACGACCCGTCGATGACCCAGCCGCTGATGACCAACCTCATCGAGGCCAAGCGGTCGGTGCGACGTCTCTACACGGAGTCGCTCGTCGGCCGCGGGGACATCACCGAGGAGGAGTACGAGAAGGCCAAGCAGGACTTCCAGAACCGCCTCGAGATCGCCTTCGCCGAGACCCACGCCGCCGAGACCGGCTCCACCGGCATCGTCACCCCGTCGACCACGGTCGAGGTCGCCGTGGGCGAGCCCGAGACGACCGGCGTGTCCGCCGAGGTCGTGGCCCAGATCGGCGACGCGTTCGTCAATCGCCCCGAGGGTTTCACGGTCCACTCCAAGCTCCAGCAGCTGCTCGACAAGCGCAACGACATGAGCCGCAACGGCGGGATCGACTGGGCGTTCGGCGAGCTCCTCGCGTTCGGTTCGGTGCTGATGGAGGGCACCAACGTCCGCCTCGCGGGTCAGGACGCGCGTCGGGGCACCTTCGTCCAGCGCCACGCGGTGATGCACGACCGCGTGAACGGCCAGGAGTGGCTGCCGCTGGCGAACCTGGGCGACAACCAGGGCCGCATCTACGTCTACGACTCGCTGCTCAGCGAGTACGCCGCGATGGCGTTCGAGTACGGGTACTCGGTCGAGCGTGCCGACACGCTCACACTGTGGGAGGCCCAGTTCGGCGACTTCGCCAACGGTGCACAGTCGGTCATCGACGAGTACATCTCGGCGGCCGACCAGAAGTGGAGCCAGCAGTCGAGCGTCGTGCTCCTCCTCCCCCATGGCTACGAGGGTCAGGGACCGGACCACTCGTCGGCGCGGATCGAGCGCTATCTCCAGCTGTGCGCGCAGGACAACATGACCGTGGCGCGGCCTTCGACCCCCGCCTCGTACTTCCACCTGCTCCGCCGCCAGGCCTACGCGCGCCCCCGCCGGCCGCTGATCGTGTTCACCCCGAAGGCGATGCTGCGCCTGCGGGGTGCCACGAGCCCGGTGGACGCGTTCACGACGGGTCGGTTCGAGCCGGTGCTCGACGACGACCGCGGCGTCGACAAGGGCGCGGTGAAGCGCGTGCTGCTGCACTCCGGCAAGATCCACTGGGACCTCAAGGCGGAGCTCGAGAAGAAGCCGAACCCCGGCATCGCCCTGGTGCGACTCGAGCAGTACTACCCCGCGCCGGTGGACGAGCTGAACGCCGTCCTCGACACCTATCCCGACGCCGAGCTGGTGTGGGTGCAGGACGAGCCCGAGAACCAGGGCGCCTGGCCGTTCATCGCCCTCGAGGTCGTCACTCACCTCCGTGGTCGCACGATCCGCCGCATCTCCCGCGCGGCGGCCGCGTCGACGGCCACCGGTTCGCCGAAGGTGCACGCGGTGGAGCAGGCGACGATCCTGGAGTCGGCGCTCACCCTCTAGGGCGGGCACGGGTGCGGCGAGCGGCGGTGACGATCATCGCCGCCGCCGCGAGCACGACCGCGGGCAGGAGGGATGCCCAGGCCAGCGCAAGCATCCCCGCGCACAGCACTGCCGCGACCACCGCCATCCACCATCCCGCCGTCGCACGCGGGAGGAGGCGGACGGCGGCGACCATTCCGAGCGCGTAGATCGCGACCATGCTGCTGGTGTGAATGAGGATGAAGGGCGTCAGGTCCCGCCCGCCGGCGACCATCAGACCGAAGTACACCGTGGTCACGACGCCGGTGAGCGCGAGAGCGCGTCGAGGGATGCCGCCGTGCTCCACTCCCGGAGAGAACCAGCGCGGGAGGTCGCCGTTGTCGGCCAGCGAGGCTCCCAGCTTCGCGAAGGCCGACAGGTACGCGTTGAGGACCCCGAGCGCGACGATCGCGGCGATGATCCCCACGGCGATCGGCCCGAGCCGCGGCGAACCGAGCCGGGCGAGGTCGAGCAGTGGCACCTGCCCCTCACCGGCCCGGGACCCGAGCGCGCCGACGGTGACCACCTGGAGGATCAGGTAGCAGGCGCCCGTGACCACCAGGGCGATCGCGGTGGCGATCGGGATGTCCCGACGCGGGCGCGCGAACTCTCCGGAGATGTGCGTTCCGACCTCCCACCCGGCGAAAGCCCAGACGAACATGCTCACAGCGGTCGCGACCCCCGCCCACCCGTGAGGCAGCAGCGGCGAGAAATGCGCCGCGTCGACGGAGGGCGCACCGAGCCCCACGACGAACACCACGACGGCGAGCAGGAGCGCGGTGAGCACGAACTGGACCGATCCCGCCACCCGCACCCCCAGGGCGGTGAGGACGAACGGCGGGATGAAGATCGCAGCCGCCAGATAGGGAACGACCGCGCCGTCCACGCCCAGGGCGGCCACGACGTACTCGGCGCCGAGCATGCTGACCACCGGAGCGCCCGCGCAGACGCCGAACAGGAACCAGTAGCCGGTCATGCGGGCGGCCGTCGCGCCGAGCGCCCGGCGGACGTAGCTGGCCACGCCCCCCGGATCGGGGTAGCGCGCGGCGAGCACGGCGAAGACCCCCGCCAGGGGCACGGACAGGCCCAGCACGGCGACGACGGCGAGGATGCTCCCCGGCCCCGCCGCCTGCGCTGTCAGCCCCGGAAGCACGAGCAGTCCGGTACCGAGCACGGAGGCGACGTACAGGGCGGTGCCCTGGACGAGCCCGATGCCGCCACGGGAGTCGACGGGCGTGTCGGCGGGCGTGTCGGCGGCGAGGCGGTCGGAGCTCATGCCACCATCCTGTCCAGCACCTCCGACTCCCGGCTCGCGGAAAACGGTCGTCCTGGTGCGTCATCCTGCCAGCACCGCTCCCGCCCGCTCCCCGCCCCGCCCCCGCCCCCGCTCCCGCTCCCGCCCAGACAGGACCGACATGGACGTCGCGCTGCTCGTCAACCCCGCCGCTCGCTCGGGAGCGCACTCCGACGCGGCTGAGCGCGCCGCAGCGCGGCTGCGCGCCGCGGGCATCCGCGTCGGAGTGATCTCCGGCGGCAGCGCGGCGGACTCCTCGGCACTGCTGCGGGCGGCGATCGAGGTGGGCACCGATGCGGTCCTCGTCGCCGGCGGCGACGGCACCGTGAACCTCGCGATCCAGGAGCTCGCCGGGACGGGAGTGCCCCTCGGGGTGATCCCGGTGGGCACGGGCAACGACCTCGCCTCGGCGGTCGGCCTGCGCGAACTGCACGCCGCCGCCGCGGCCGACGCCGTGATCGCCGGGCGCACGCGCCGCATCGACCTCGCCCGGGCGACGCGCGCGGACGGCAGCAGCCGGCTGTATGCGACCGTGTTCGCGAGCGGGTTCGACGCCAAGGTGAACGACCGCGCCAACGCCATGCGCTGGCCGCGCGGCCACATCCGCTACGACATCGCCGTCCTCGTGGAGTTCCTCCGGCTGCGGGGGCTCCTGTTCCGCGTCGAGCTGGAGCTTCCCGGCGGCGCGACGGAGATCGTCGACGGCCCGCTGCTGATGGCCACCGTGGGCAACGGCCCGACCTACGGCGGCGGGATCCCGATCTGCCCGGACGCCGTGCTCGACGACGGGCTGCTCGACGTGACGCTCGTGCGCCCCGCGGGTCGTCTGGCGCTGCTGCGCCTCCTGCGGAAGGTGTACGCGGGCACCCATGCGTCCTCGCCGCACGTGATCGTCCGGCGCGCGCGTGCCGTCCGGCTGACGTCCCCCGATATCGATATGACGGCGTACGCCGACGGCGACCCGATCGGCGCTCTCCCGATGCGGATCGACGCCGTCCCCGCGGCCCTCACGGTCTTCACCGCCTGAACCGGGGAGTTCTCCCCATCGTGGTCCCCGCGCCGCCTTCCTAGGATGGACACGAGCCCGGAGGAGGACCGATGGCCGGTGAAGGCGTAGACATCCCGCTCGAGTCGATGGCGGAGCTGAGCGAGGCGCTCGGCGCGATCATCGCGGAGTACGAGAACGCGTCGTCGCGCACCCACGCGCTGACAGAGGCGATCGCCCGCCCGCAGGGCCGTGGCTCCCTCCAGTCCGCAGCGGAGGACTTCGAGGCGAAGTGGGACGACAAGCGCGAGACCCAGCGACGTCATCTCGAGGAGATGAAGAAGCGCCTGGATGAGGCGCGGGAGAACTGGGAAGAGGCCGACGCAGAACTGGCCCGCAGCATGGAGGCATCGGAGTAATGGCTCACGACGGCTACTGGTACCAGCGGGAGAGCATGCCCGCGACCGCCGACGGACGCGACATCGAGCGGATCGCCGGCGAGCCCTCGCCCATCCGCACGCGGGGCGAGGACATCGTCGAGCAGGGCGAGATGATGCGGTCGGCCGCGCGCACCCTCGAGCTGTTCGCCGACGGGACCATCGGCAGCGGCGAGTCCTTCGAAGCGGTGCGCGAGCAGGCCAAGGAGGTCTACGCCGACCTGCGCACGGCCGGCGAGCGCTACCTCCCGAGCGGTCGCGCCCTGGTGCGTTACGCCTCGGCGCTGGAGACGGTGCAGTCGGCGACCGACGGCCTGGTCACGCAGGCCGCGTCGGCGTGGGAGCGCGTCAACGAAGCCTCGCGCCGGCTCTCCGCCGCCGAGGGCGACCAGCGCGAGTGGGACTGGAACGAGAACCACGACGTCGAGCAGACCGGTTCCCGTCCCTCCAGCGGGTCGGAGCAGAGCACCTTCGATTCCGCGCTGCAGACGTTCGAGACCTACCGCGGGCAGTACGACGCGCCCGTGGCCCGGTGGGAGGCGTCCTACGACTCGACCCTCTCGAGTCTGCAGGGGGCCAACGAGGATGGCGTCTCCGACGGCTTCTGGGACAACGCCATGCCCTTCGTGGAGGGCCTGCTGACCGTGCTCATGTGGGTCGGCGTCGCCCTCATCATCGTCGCCTTCGTGGTCACCGGTCCCCTGGCCGCCATCGCCGCCGCGCTCGCCGTGATCGTGGGAGTCATCTCGCTGCTCGGCGAGCTCGCCCGACTGTCCACCGGCCGGGGAAGCTGGCAGGAGGTCGCCCTGTCGGCCGTCGCCATCCTGCCGTTCGGCAAGCTGGCCGGCCTCGGCAGGCTCGGCTCGTTCGCATCGGCCGGCGCACGCTTCCCGCGGCTCTCGGGCACGGTGCGACTGTTCGCCTCCGAGTTCGTCGACGCGCGCAACGCCTTCCGCGCTCTGGACGGCGTCCTCGCCAACCGGATGCCGCAGCTCTTCATGCGCGGCACCCCCCATGGACTCAACACGCGGAACATGTTCCGGCTGTTCTACTCGCCGGTGATGGTCAAGGAGACCTTCGCCCTCACCGGCAGCTGGGGCAACGGCTGGCGCGCTCTGGCGGGCTTCGCCCCCGGCCGCATGCCGCAGAGCCTCACCGAGGCCCTGGGCGGCGCGGCACAGGTGTACGCGACCGTCATGCCGACGCTGGTCAGCGTGGCCAAGTCGTTCGACTGAGCCTCGCCGTAGACTCGACCATCGTGCCCACTGCCTCAGGATCGGAGCTCTGTGTCCCTGCGCGCTGAACTGGTCGAGCCCACGGCGGGACTGCCCGGGTTCGCCCTCGTCCTCCCCGAGGGCTGGGGCGCCTTCGACCCCGACCCCGACGTGCTCCGCGCGCGTGCCGAGCAGTCGCTCGGACGCCTCTCGGCGGCACAGCGCACCGCCCTGCGCCCGGTGATCGACGAGGTGTTCGCCTCCGCACGGCGCGGTGGTGCCGATCTCGTGCGCCTGTTCGCCCAGGCGGAGGTGCCGGAGAGCGAGTATCTGCCGGTCTCGCTGGTGGCGGCGCGGATGGACGCTCCCGGCGGCCGCAGCCTCGCGGAGGCGGGCCGCCACCTGATAGCTACCCGCGGCGCGGCGCCGCTGGACGAAGGCGGCACGATCCTGCGGTGGACCCAGAGCTCGACGGCCGGCTTCTCGGACGGCGCCGCCGAAGTCCTCACGATCAACTATCTGCTCCCCGCGCCCGGCACCGAGCACCGCGGGCTGCTGTTCCAGGCGAGCATCCTCGCCTCGGCCGGCGGTGTGACCGTCGACCCGACCGGTGTGGCGACGATGAGCGCGCTGTGCGATGCGATCGTCGCGACCGTCCGCTGGAAGCGCGATGCCTGAGCTGTCCGTCGAAGCCGACCCCCGGCTGTGGTCGGTCGTTCCCGCGGAGGCCGACGCCGAGCCCTGGCTGCGCGCACTGCTGGACGGCCGCACCGACGAGCAGTCGGCGCGGATCCTGCTGGCCGCTGATCTGGCGATCACCGCTCGCGAGGCCGCCGGCGACGCCCTCGTCCTTCTGCTGTGCGAGCCGGTCTCGGGCCTTTATGCGACCCTGGGCCTCCTCGTGACAGACGCCCCGGCCTTCAGCGATCGCGAACGCGCCGAGGAGCTCGCCCTCACCCTCACGCCGTCGCCGTGGCCGCCGTCGACGACGGCCCTCCCCGACGGCCCTGTGGCGGGATGGCGGGTCACCGTGCTCTTCTCGGGCGACGATGACACGGCCCCCGCGGAGCAGGCGCCCGCGACGGCGCTCGACTGGGTGCGGACGACCTATGTGCTGGACATGGACGGACGGCTCGCCGTCGGCCAGCTCTCGCCGCTGAGCCCGGAGGCGGGCGCGGTCGCGATGGCGCTGACCGAGCAGCTCCTGCCCACCCTCGAACTGGAGAGCCGATGACCGAGTCGCAGCCCCTGGCCGCGCGCGCCGCGGAGGTGCGCGACGAGCTCGTCTCGCCCGCAACGGCCCATCGCGAGCTCATCGAGTACGCGGTCCTCACCGTCGCCGGGCTCGACGGGCTCCGCGATCGCCTCGTCACCGAGTCCAACGCGGTCGCCGCCCGGGCGCGCGGGCGGGTGAGCGCCTTGCTGCGTGAGCGCTTCGGTGGTCGCCGCCCGCAGCTGAGCGGATGGCACTCGCTGCTGGTGTTCCTCCTGACCTTCGCCCCCGTGGCGCCCATCGGGCTGCTCGCCTCGCTGCGTCTGGGCAACGGGGGCACCGAGCCGGCCGCCGCGGTCCTCACCGCACTGATCGGCGTCCTGCAGTTCGTCGTCGCTCTCACGGTGGTCGGCAAGCCGGTCGTGCGCAGCACGCTGTTCCAGTCGCAGATCTCCGTCGTGCTGGTCGTCGCCGCGGCCGCCATCGGCGCATCGATCACTGCCGCGCCGCTGCCGGCACTGTTCCTCACGGGTGCGGCGGGCGCTGTCGCGGCCGTCCTCCTCTACCTCTGGGGGCGACGCGACCGCGAGCGGACGCAACTCATCGACGACGGCCTCGAGACCGCGTACCTCGACGTCAGTGCCGAGGTGGCCGCCGAGCGCGCCCGCCTCCTCGACGACGCCGCGCGCGAACTGCGCGAGGCCCGGGTGGACGTGGACGGCGTGAGGTCCCTGCGGTCGGCAGCGATCGCCCTGCTGCGCTCGTCGGGCAATCCGGCTGTCGACGACGACCCGGCAGCGGTCCCCGGCGCCTATCTCGTCCTCGGGCACACGAGCGCCTGGCTGCCGCCGACGCACCGGGACCGCGGCGAGGACTGAACGGTCAGTGGTGCGCGGCCTGCTCGGCGCGCAGGCGGCTCAGCACCTGGTCGCGCAGCTGCTCGGGAGCGGTCTCCTTGCACGCGCGGGCGAGCACGGCCGTCAGCGTCGTGGCCACCAGGGCCTCCTCGCGGCAGGCCGGGCAGTTGTCCAGGTGCTCCTTGATGTCGGCGTGCTCGGTCTTGCACACCTCGTTGCGCAGGTACTCCTCGAGGTCTTTCCTCGCCTTGTCGCAGCCGCAGTCGCTCATTTCGCGCTCCTCGTCGCGGGCACGTCGATGCCACGCTCTCTCGCATAATCGGCGAGCAGGTCACGCAGCAGCCGCCTGCCACGGTGCAGGCGGCTCATGACCGTGCCGATCGGGGTCTTCATGATGTCCGCGATCTCCTGATACGCGAAGCCTTCGACGTCCGCGAGGTAGACCGCCAGGCGGAAGTCCTCGGGGATCTGCTGCAGTGCGTCCTTCACCGCCGACGCCGGCATGTGGTCGATCGCCTCCGCCTCCGCGGAGCGGGAGCTGGTGGCGGTCGTGGACTCCGCGCCGCCCAGCTGCCAGTCCTCGAGGTCGTCGATCGTGCCCTGGTAGGGCTCGCGCTGCTTCTTGCGGTACGTGTTGATGTAGGTGTTGGTGAGGATGCGGTAGAGCCACGCCTTCAGGTTCGTCCCCTGAGTGAACGACGACCAGGACGCGAACGCCTTGACGAAGGTCTCCTGCACCAGGTCCGCCGCATCAGCGGGGTTGCGCGTCATCCGCATCGCGGCGGCGTAGAGCTGATCCATGAACGGGAGCGCCTGCTCCTCGAACTGGTCTCTGGGCTCCGGGGCCGTCTGCGGGTCCTCGGTGGTCTGCGGGTCTGTGGCCGCCTCGTGTTCCATCAGGCGCCAGTCTACGTCGCCGACCAGCTCGGACACCGATGGCAGCGTGGCGATCATGGCGCTCCTCACACGGTATTGCCGAGGGTCTCACTCGGGCAGGACGACAGGGGTTCGTTAGGGTAGAACCCGATGACTGCGTCCGGGTATTCCCAGCCCCCCTCCGCCGCCGCCGCCGCGGCCCTCGGAGGTGCCTGGCCGGCGCCCACGCGGGAGGTCCCGGTCCACGCCACCGTGACGGTTCCGGGCTCGAAGTCGCTCACCAACCGCAAGCTGGTGCTGGCCGCCCTCGCCGATGCCCCGAGCACGCTCCTCTCCCCGCTGCACTCCGACGACTCGGCACGGATGATCGAGGCGCTCCGCACCCTCGGCGTGGAGATCGAGGAGCTCCCCGCCTCGGGTCCTTTCGGCCCCGACCTCCGGGTGACCCCGCCCAGCCGCTTCCGGGGCGACGTCGTCATCGACTGCGGGCAGGCCGGCACGGTGATGCGCTTCATCGCCCCGCTGGCCGGCCTCGCCGACGGAGACGTGACGATCACCGCGCATGAGAGCGCCTTGCACCGCCCGATGGGCGTCATGATCAAGGCGCTGCGCGAGATCGGCGTCGACATCGACGACGGCGGCAACTGGGCGCTTCCGTTCACCGTCAAGGGACGCGGTCACATCCGCGGCGGCGAGGTCACGATCGACGCGAGCGCGTCGAGTCAGTTCGTCTCCGGCCTGCTTCTGGCCGCTCCGCGATACGACGTCGGACTTCACCTGCTGCACGCCGGAGCGAGACTCCCCAGCCTCCCGCACATCGATATGACCGTCGAGGCGCTGGCACGCCGCGGCGTGCACGTGGAGCACGCGCAGCCTCATGAGTGGCTGGTGCCCGCTGGCACCCCGCGCGGGCGCGATGCCAGCGTCGAGCCCGACCTGTCCAACGCGGCGCCGTTCCTGGCGGCTGCGATCCTCACCGGCGGCGCCGTGACGATCCCCGCGTGGCCGGCGACGTCGACGCAGCCCGGCGCCCTCCTCACCGACATCCTCACCCTCATGGGGGCCCGCACCTCGCGCCGCGGCGGCGCGCTGACGGTCACCGCCGGCGACCGCATCGCCGGCGTCGACCTCGACCTCACGGCGGCCAGCGAGCTGACGCCCACGCTCTTCGCCCTGGCGGCCTTCGCCGACGCCCCGTCGACGCTGCACGGGATCGGCCACATCCGCGGCCACGAGACCGACCGCATCGCCGCGCTGGTGTCGAACCTGCGCGCGCTCGGCGGCGACGCGGAGGAGCTTCCCGACGGCATCCGCATCACCCCCGCGCCCCTCCACGGCGGGCTGTGGCGGGCGCACCACGATCACCGCATCGCGACGGCCGGGGCGATCATCGGCCTGCGCGTGCCGGGAGTCGAGGTCGACGACATCGGCACGACCGCCAAGACCATGCCCGAGTTCCCCGACCTGTGGCGGGCGATGCTGGACGGCGACGCGTGAGCGGTCGACGGCTCCCATGAGCTGGCTCGACGACGTCGACGACGACGACGAGTCGGACTTCGACGAGTCCTCGATCCGCGTCCGCCCGAACCCGAAGGCGAACCGGCCGCGCACCAAGCGCCGCCCCGCCCACGCCGACGCGCGCATCGCCCGCGTACTGGGGGTGGATCGCGGCCGGTACACCGTCCTCGTCGACGAGGACGGCCCGGACGAGCGTCAGGTGTCGGCCACGCGGGCACGCGAGCTGCGCAAGCAGCCGATCGTCACCGGAGACCAGGCGCGCATCGTCGGCGATTCCTCCGGCGACGACGGCACGCTGGCGCGCATCGTCGGGATCGAGGAGCGCACCTCGCTCCTGCGCCGCAGCGCCGACGACACCGATCAGGTCGAGCGCGTCGTCGTCGCCAATGCCGACCAGATGCTGGTCGTCGTGGCCGCCGCCGATCCGGAGCCTCGGCCTCGCCTCGTCGACAGGTACCTCATCGCCGCCCTCGACGCCGGCATCCGCC
>Ga0307406_10000026_pt1 | contig 92099 bp, 79 predicted proteins | sample 322Cmetagenome_3_FD_203706 | JGI IMG/M metagenome (GOLD analysis project Ga0307406, IMG submission 203706) | Maize rhizosphere microbial communities from greenhouse at UC Davis, California, United States - 322HYB-C-2 | ecosystem: Host-associated > Plants > Roots > Rhizosphere > Soil | place...
TCGTCGGGGCGTTGTAGGAAATCACGCCGTTCACCGAATCCTTCACCGGAGCGGTGAAGACCTCGCCATCGGGGATGTTGTGCTCGCCGGCGCAGACGATGGCCGGGATGCCCTTGATCGAGAATTTCAGGTCGGTGCCCGGGCCGGTGATGTGGACCTCGTCGGTGGCTTCCATCAGCTTCTTCAGCGCGTTCGCGGCTGGAAGGAGGCTCTTGTAGTCGACGAGGCAGACGTTGAAGTAGAAGTCCTCGAAGGCCTCGGTGCTCATGCCTGCCTGCTGGGCCATCGATGGCGTGGGCCAGCGGAGCACGCACCACTTGGTCTTTTTCACCCGCCAGTCGATGACCGGGCGCAGGTGTTTCATGGCCAGCTTCATGTTGGTGGCCGGCACGTCGCTGCTTTCGGCGATGTTGTGGCTACCACGCACGGCGATGTAGGCGTCCATGTCCTTCATCTCGGCGAGCCAGTGCTTTGCCAGGATCTGATACTGCGGGTCTTCGGCACCCTTCAGCATCTCGCGGGTGAGGCGCGAACTGTGAACCCGCAGGAAAGGCAGGGCGCCCTTCGCCCGGGCCTCGCGGATCAAGGCCAGCCCGATCGAGTCCGGCACGTCGTAAAGATCGAGGAGGACCTTTTCCCCCTTCTTCAACGCGGTTGAGTAGCGGATGAGCTGACGGGCAAGCAGATCGATACGGGCGTCGTGCATGGAGCGTAATTAAAGTTTCACGGAGTGAAGTTCCAAGTGCCAAAGTGAGAGACGACCGGGTGAGACGACTCTTTGGTCCGATCGTGGCGAGTGCGCCGGAGCAATCGGTCTAGTGAGCCCAATCGCCGTGGATGAATTCTTCTTTTCTCGTATGCCTATGGAAACGAGAAAGGAAGAAAACCTAGTCTAGGCCTTCAAGTTTCAACCCGTAGGGAATGAAGCGGGCGAAGTCGTCATGGTTTCGCGTGGCGAGGGTGGCACCAGCGGCGAGGGCGCTCGCGACGATCATGCAGTCCACGTGCGAGCCGCGACGTCTGCCGCCGAGATTGAAAAGCCGGGCGGCTTCCTCGCCATCGCGCCAAGTGAAGTCAGCGATGTTGTTGTTCAGGACGGCGAAGGCGGCGTCCTTTTGCTCCCGGGAAAGCGGGCCATTGCAGAACTCCGACCAAGCGATGGCGCAGGTGCCGACCTCGTGGCCGTCGGTGAGCCATTGTCGCAGGCGTTTGCCGCCATCGGAGCCCATCGTCACGAGCTCGACGAGGAAGTTCGTGTCGAGGTGGATCATGCCTCCCACCAGTAGCGCTTGGCCTCCCGTTCCTCGCGGATGGCTGACTGAAATGCCTCACCCTCGGCAACCTTCAGGCCGCCGCTTTCTTGGAGCCAGTTGAGAGCGGCAAGAGGAGACGGGCGCTGGTCTTCCAGGTCGGTTTCTTCCTTCAGCCGACGGACCGCGCGGCGCATGATCTCAGCCTTGGATGTGGATGATCGCTTGGCCAGTTCGTCCAACAATCCGAGGGTGACGGTATCCAGGGACATGCTGGTCCGCACCAATCGTGGCGAATACGAACTCATGTGGTAATGTATTACCACATCGGTGCCTATGTCAAGTGTGCACTGGCGGCTGGACCTCGTGGCGGGGCTCCATAGTCTCCGCGCGTGCCGCATCGGAAGCATGGATGGTGGATTGCGGGGACGGCCTTGTTCCTGATGGTGGTGGTTGGACTCGTCGTGCGCATGCAGGTGATCCGGCGGGATATCGAGCGATGGGAGAATTACCAGCGGGAGTGTCGCTCCCGCGGCGAAGATCTGGGGATCGAGGCTTGGCTCCCACCGGTCGTGGCGGATGGCGAAAACTTCGCCGCCCATCCGTGGATCAAGGCGGTGATCACTTCCGAGAAGTCACCCGAAGCCAAGGTGGGGTGGGATTGGAAATATTGGGCCTATGATGAGCTGGAGGACTACGAAGGTCCTAACAACGGAAAGTCATGGTTCGAGGGCAAGCCGGAGAAAGCTGCTGCCGTGATGGAGCGCGGCGTGGGCCTCGCTGCTGACTTCAAGGCGATCCGTGAAGCTGCCGGGCGTCGCGGTTGCCGGCTGCCGGTCGCAGTGGACCGTGATCGTGATCGGCTGGCAGAGGTGCTGAGACGGCTGAGAGACACGACGGAGATGATTTCCCTCCATGCCGAAGCTGCCTTGGCGCTGAACCAAGAGGCGGCGGCGGTGGAGGAGATCGAAGCCTTGCTTCGCATGGGGGATCATCTCCAGAGCCAGCACTTCCTGCTTTCCGTGCTGGCAGGGAAGCAGGTCAAGGCGGGGGCGGTTTCGCTCATTGAAGTCGGCTTGGAGGGCAAACGCTTCTCTCCCGCATCGCGAGTTCGTCTGCGAGGCTCCCTGATGATCCCCCCGGCGGGGGAGGATGCGGCGACGATCATGAGGCTCGAACGCGGCATGACTCTCGAAGAAATGGGCAGGGTGCTTGAGCGGCGGGTACCGGGTGAACTCTTTGGAGAGGGCTTCATGCAGCCGCCCGCGCGGCGGTCTGCGATATTCAAATATTCCTTCTGCAAGATCCTGGACTCGGTCCTTCTGAAGCCCCAGATGCGATCCACTTGGGAGGAATTCGATCAGGTGGTGGAGAAAGCCAAGGAGGACGCGCAGCCTGGCGATCTGGCAGTTGGCTCGCTCTTGCTCTACGGCGGCATCTTCTCCTCGTCCTTCCAACACGCGGACCGGATCGAGCAGGTCCGGAAGCAGCTCGATGAATAGCGGATTGGCACTTGGAAGTTCTCACGTGGCGCTTTCTTCTCCGCGCATGCGTCTCGGTATTCTTGGTTCTGGTTCCGGCTCCAACATGCAAGCGATCCTCGATGCGATCGCGGCGGGCACGCTTGATGCCGAGATCGTGCTGGTGCTTTCCGACAATCCGAACGGCTACATTCTGGAGCGGGCGAAGAAGGCTGGCATTCCGACGGGTCTGATCGATTGCCGTGGTTTCAAAACAAAGTTCCCCGAGGAAGCGCAGCTTGAGACCGTGGCCGCCCTGCAAGCCGCGGGCGTGGACCTGATCTGCTTGGCCGGTTTCATGCGGCTGGTGAAGGCACCTCTGCTAAAGGCCTTCCCGCATCGCATCCTCAACATCCACCCGGCGCTCCTGCCGGCATTTCCCGGGGTGGAGGCGTGGAAACAGGCTGTCGAGGCGAAGGCCACGGAGTCCGGCTGCACCGTCCACTACGTCGACGACGGCATGGATACCGGGCCGGTCATTCTGCAGTCGAAAGTGCCGGTGTTCCCGGATGATACCGCGGAAACCCTCCACCAGCGCATTCAGGTGGAGGAGCATCGGCTCTATCCGGAAGCGATCCGGAAGGTGGCGGCCGCCCTTTAACGACGACGTCGGAAACCCAGCAGGCCGCCGGTCAGCAAGACCGCGAAGGTCGAGGGCTCGGGAACGGTTGGGATACCCGATTGGATAGTGCTGATCGTCGTCGGAGTGCCACCAATGATCGACTTGCCGGGAATGGACACCTGCTCCTGCGTCGAACCTGCACCGAATCCAGCAGCCCCGGTATAGCCGCCCATCTTGGTGTAGATGTAGATGTTGGCGTTGGGGTCAGTATTCGCGGGGAAGAAGCTCTTCGGCACGAACAGGAACATGTCACCGCCGCCGCTTCCGCTGGAGAGGGTGGCATCCAGCAGCACGAAATTCTGCTGGCCGGAGGGATTCATGTCGTATGCCGGCACGCCGAGTTCGGTCATCATCCCCGACAGCGTCGTTGGAAGAGTGGTGGGTTCCGAGGTGCCGCCGACCCAAATCTTGATGTCATCGACTGAAAGGTAGCGGTCGGTGACATTGTTCGCTTCGTTGATATCGATGACGAAAATGTAGCTGCCCTGCTCCGCGTCCTGAATGAGTTCGCCGTACTTCAGATAGGGATCGAAGCCGTTCGGGACCGAGGTGTCCATGACGCCCGGGCGGTTGTAGCCCTGCTCGATGACATTGCTCTGACCGCTCGGAGGAGAGACACGGTAGAGGTCGCGGAAGACGCCCGATCCCGCGCTGCCAGGTACCGACGGGTCGCGGAACAGGGCGCCATTGAGGAAGGCGCCGCGGAAGGTGGAGTTGCTGGTGCTGACCATCGTGTTCGGCGCGTTGCCGGCGATGGTGGTATTGGTCAGGTTAAGGACCGCCGCGAGGGCAGCATCAGAGCACGCGAGGCCAATGCCCGCGACAAGGCAGGGGACGAACTTCATGGGGAGAAGAGGGAGAGAACTTGCAACAGGGTGGAGGACCCTTGGCGGTTCTTTGCATAAAACCAGATTAATGGCAAATCTTGATTTTCTGTATTTCGAGAATATTTACGTGCATTGTCACGGTGTCATCGAGGTTTCAGGGGTATGCACGCTGCATGAGAGCGGGCGAAATGGCCCCTGACCTCCGTTTTTCTCCCGTCTTGAATCCCCCCGCACAGGCCGGTAGCTTCCGCCGCCCCAGCCACCGCTACCCATGCCCAAGGTTTATATCCGCACCTACGGTTGCCAGATGAACGAGCGCGACTCCGAACAAGTCGCGCAGATGTTCACCGAGGGCGGCTATACCGTCACCGGCGATGAGACGGACGCCGACGCGATCCTCGTCAATACCTGCTCGGTGCGCGACCAAGCCGAGCAAAAGGCGCTCGGCAAGATGGGCAACATGGGCAGCTACCGGCGGAACAAGCCGCACGTGGTGTATGGCTTCATGGGCTGCATGGCGCAGAGCCGCGGGCCGGAACTCTTTGAGCGGATCCCGCATCTCGACGTGGTCGTCGGCACCCAGAAGTATCACAAGGTTTTCGACTATGTGGACACCATCCTGAAGCGCCGCTTGGAGCGCCGGATGGACGAGCTGGCGCTCGCGCTCACCGGTGAAAGCGTCTGCGACGTGGAAGAAGAAGCGGGTTCGCAGAACACCATTCGCGATCACATTCCCAAGGATCTCAATGCCTCTGCCTTCGTGTCGATCATGCAGGGCTGCAACATGCGCTGCTCCTTCTGCATCGTCCCGGATACGCGCGGCAAGGAGCGCGGACGCCCGATTGCCGAGATCGTGGATGAGGTGAAGCGCCTCCGCGACCATGGCGTGAAAGAGATCACGCTGCTTGGCCAGATCGTGAACCTGTACGGCCGGACCGAGTTCGAGAAGATCGATGGCAAGTCGCCCTTCGTGCAGCTGCTAGAGGCGGTGCATGCGGTGGAAGGCATCGAGCGCATTCGCTTCACCTCCCCGCACCCGATCGGCTATCGCGATGACCTTGTCGCGGCCTTCACTTATCTGCCGAAGCTCTGCTCGCACATTCACTTCCCGATGCAGAGCGGTTCGGATCGCATTCTGAAGCTGATGCGCCGGCCGTACAAGAATGAGAAGTTCGTCGAGATCTGCGAGAAGATGAAGGCCGCTCGGCCGGGCATCGCGATCACCACGGATATCATCGTCGGCTTTCCCGGTGAGGAGGAGGAAGACTTCCAAGCCACGGTCGATACCGTGCAGCGGCTGCAATTCGACAATGCCTTCGTGTTCCGCTACTCGAAGCGCAAGGACACGCCCGCGGCGGAGATGGACGGGCAATTGCCCGAGCGCGTGAAGGAAGACCGTAACCAGCGGCTGCTCGATGTGGTCAACGAGATCGCCAAGGCCAAGCATCAGGTGATGGTCGGGACCGTCCAGCAGGTTCTCTGCGAAGGCCCGTCCAAGACCAACAAGCAGCGCCTGACCGGGCGCACGGGGACGAACAAGATCCTCATCTTTGACGGCGACGTCCACAAGCTGACCGGGCAGTTCCTCGACATTCGGGTGGAGGATAGCACCGGCTTCACGCTCTACGGGAGCGTGATCTAAAGGCTAAAGGGACTCGCACTCTCTGAGTGCGTTTCAAAGCAACGAGGTTTCCCGTAAGCGTTAGAGTGGCTTCGTCCCGCACTCGGAGAGTGCGGACTACCTGGCCCGCTCACCGGGAGTGCGCGGACCGGGAAGACCGGCCTCGCGCACCCCGGCGGGTGGCGATCCCGTGGCAGCCGGTCATGAGCAGTGACACGGCCACGGAACCCCACCGAAACCGTCAGGGCCGGAAATTTTCAGGCGGGTGTGGCTTCTCCATCAGCCCGGGGGCTCCCTGGGTGAGCCCCAGCAACCCGGGGAGGTAGCCCCAAGCGGAGCAAACGGGTCGTGAGAGCCAGCGGAACAGCGTGGGGGGAAGGGTGACGCGGAGGGACTTTTCATCACCCGCCTCGGCTCCGGTCCGGCTGGGGGACGCCGGACCGGGGCGAGGTGCTCCGGTGGAATCGAACCATTTCATCCGAGGGGGGGAAGGAAAGGGAGCGCATGAGCCGATACCTTCCGCGAAAGCGGTCCCTGGGAGGGGAGAAGATCGGGACATTTGTGGATGGGCCGGTTCATGCGCGGATCGGGTTCGGGAGGGAAAAACCCGAGTCAGGTGCAGCATCCAAAGTAAATTTACGTAGCGCTATGGGGATGATGCCCGACATGGCATGGGAGAATCTCCCATAAGGCGCGACTGGCCCTTGCGTAAAAACCCGTGTTAGGAACACTCGCGAGATGAAACTCTCCCAAGTGATTCGCGCCGGATTGACTTATGCCGCCATGATGACGGCGCGCAGTCACGGGCTCGGCATCGAGTTCACCTATCATGATCCCGAGGTTCTTGCACGCGGAAATGCAGGGGTGGCGTCAAATGGCAATGCATCGGCAGTTTACTATAACCCGGCGATGCTTGGCACAGGTGAGGGTTCCGACCTGCTGCTCACGGGTTATGTGTTGGACTATAAGGTCGCGCACACCGGTGCCGGTGGTCACACCGATCTCAAGGATGGCCCCGCGGTGGCGGCCAGTGCCTTCGCTTCGACCCCGTTGAGCGACCGGGTGTCGCTGGGCCTCGGCCTTTATTCTCCCTTCGGCCAGAAGAACGAGTGGCCGGATAACTCGCCGCTGCGCGCCTATGCGACGGACACCGAGTTGCTGTTCATGGCGGGCACCGCGGCGCTTGGCTTCGAGGTGACGCCGTCCTTCCGCCTCGGGGTTTCTGTTAGCGCGGTGGAAAGCAGTGCCGATATCAATCGTGGCATCTTTGTCCCCGGGGATACGTTTTCGGTCGAGGGTGATGGCAATGGCTGGGGAATCGGTGGCGGCTTCATGTGGGAGCCTTTCGAAGGCCATCGCATCGGCGGCACCGTCCGCTATTGGTCGCCCGTGACCTACAAGGGCAAGGCCACCACCGTGCTGATCGTTCCCGCACCCAGCGCGACCGTCGGGCCGGTGCAGTCCGAACTCGAGTTCCCGCTGGAGGCGACCGCTGGCTATTCGTGGACGCCGAATGACAAGTGGCTCTTCGAGGTCGACGTGACTTTCAACGACTGGTCGTCCTTCGACAACTTCGTCCTTGAGCAACCCGGCGGCAACATCGTCGAGCCGATGAACTGGGAAGACAGCTACATCATCAGCGCCGGTGTGACCCGCAAGTGGGACTCCGGCTGGTGGGTAGGCGGCGGTTATTGGTTCGCTGAGAAGACGACGCCGGATGCGAATTTCAATCCGCGTCTGCCGGACGTGGATCTTCATGTTGTCAGTCTCGGCACTGGCTATCGCACGGAATGCTGGGCGGCCGAGTTCACCTATCAGTATGGCTACGGCGAGCCCCGCCAGATCACTGGTAGTGCGCCGGCCTTTCCTTCCGGTGCAAGCGCCGATGGCAAGCTGACGTATCACGCCCACGGCTTCTCTGCCGGCTTACGATGGTTCTGGTAGTTGATTCATGAGCGATCCCTTCGACCACTGGATGCCATTCCGCCGGCGGGATGGAGCATGGGATGGCTCTCGCGTCAGCGAGCGGATCCGCCGCGAAGTCATTGCGCCGCTGGAGGCGCTGGTGGAACGCGTGAATCACCCGCGGGCAGAGATTCCCGAGGGCTCGCGGCAGTCGCTTGAGAACGTCTTCGCCTCGGTGAGTGAAAGCTTCGCGGCGACCGATCACGCGGGAGCGGTGGAGTCGCTCGATCAAGCGTGGCACGGCTGGGAGGTGAAGCTTCAGGGCTTCACTCGAGGCGGTGGCGAGGTTTCGCTCAAGCGGATCGGAAAAGTGCCGGACATCGGCCGTGAGGCATCGCGCCAACTCTATCTGGCGGTGCGCGAGGCGATCGGAAATGCGATGAAGCATGCCGTGGCCGGGCGCATCGAGGTGCTGATGGTCCCGTGGCAAAAAGGTTGTGCCGTGACTGTGGCTGACAACGGCCGTGGGATCTCTCCCTCGAAGGCTGGCGGCATCGGCATGGACACGATGCGCCGCCGGATGGCCCGCTGCGGCGGAGAGGTACTGGTGCATCCGATCGAGGGCACCGTGATTGAGTTCCGCCTGCCTGCACCAAGCCGCACGCTGTGGGAATGGCTTCTTTCCAGTGGCCGGCTTGACCGCGGGGTGGGCCAGGGCCGGGCGCAGGAGATCCTGGGCCGCTGGCAGGAACGCGTGGAGCGCTTTGGCGGCCTCGAGCCTGTCTTTGCGGAATGGCCGGTAGCCGCCGGGTGGATCGAGTCGCGGTTGCCGAGTGAGCGCCGCGCGCCTGATGACTTGGGAAAATTTCCAGAGTGGCTGGACGCCGAACTCGGCCACATTGGTGCGGGCGAAGTGGTCGAAACCGAACCTTCTGCCAATCATGTGCGTTGCCGCGTGGCTTGGCATGGCGAAGTCGATCCGCTTCACTGGTTGGAGCTGGGGTTGGTTGCTCTCCTTGCCAGGCCGGTCGTGCTGCGGGTCACCGGCTCCACGAGTCTGGAGCTGATCGCCGCGCGGCGACCGGATCAGCTCCCCGTCCCGACCAATGCGGGCTCGTTCGCCTCGCTCGTCCACAACACATGGGCTGGTGGTCTGCCTGCGGCACGCGATGACTTTTCCTCCTACCTCCACGACGTGTTGGCCCAAGAGCTCGTTGCGGAATCGATGCGCTGGGAGATCGCGCGGGAAAGCTGCCCGCCCGGTCCCCTGCGTGCCCGCTACGATCAATGCCAGCACGAGCTACAGCAGATCGCCGTGTTGGCGCGGAGCCTCTCGCACGAGTTGGCGGACGGATAAGCGTCAGCCTTCGAAGCCTGCGTCGACCAACAGCCCGCGACCGGTTGCTGCGTTCACGGCGAGGACATCGCAGCGCTCGTTCTCCTTGTGACCGGCGTGGCCTCGCAGCCACTTCCACGTCACCTTGTGGGTTTCCGCGGCGGTGGAGAGGCGCAACCACAGGTCTTGATTCTTCACCGGGCCGTTGCTGGCGGTTCGCCAACCCTTGGCCTTCCATCCCTTGATCCAGTTCTTGGTCATCGCGTCGATGACGTAGCGCGAGTCGGACAGCAGCTCGATTTCGCACGGCTCCTTGAGCGTCTCCAGCGCCACGATGGTGGCGAGCAGTTCCATCCGGTTATTGGTCGTGCGGGTAAAGCCCTTCGACAGCTCCAACCGGTGGCGGCCGCAGACCATGACGATACCGTAACCTCCGGGGCCGGGATTGCCCTTGCAGGCGCCGTCGGTATGGATCACCACGCGTTTCATCATTCAGGAAATGGCGCGCAAGGCGTAGGCGGCGGCCAGCCGGATGCAATGTTTTCTTCCGGTTTTCCGGCCCACCTCTTGCTGGTAGACGCGCAACCATGCTAACAGATCTCCTCCGTGCCTTTTTCGGCCTTGCCTGCCTGATCGGAATCGGCGCGCTCTGCTCGGAGAATCGCAAGGCGATTGACTGGCGGCTGATTGCTGGCGGGCTGGGGCTGCAGATCATCCTGGCCCTGCTCTTTCTCGTGGTGCCCGGGGGCAGTGATGTGTTCAATGCGTTGGCGGCGTTCTTTGTTTGGATCACCGACTTCTCGAGGGAGGGCGCCAAGTTTGTATTCGGCGAGTTGGCGGAGCGCGCCACCATGGATGGCGTGATTGGGGGAGAGAGAGGATTCATCTTCGCCTTCCAAGTACTGCCGACGATTGTCTTTTTCTCCGCGCTCTGCTCGCTGCTGTACTACATCGGCTTCCTGCAGAAAGTGGTGTGGGCCTTCGCCTGGGTGGCGAAGAAATTCATGAAGCTCTCCGGTGCGGAATCGCTGGCTGCTGCTGCGGAGATTTTCCTCGGGCAGACCGAGTCGCCGCTGATGATCAAGCCGTACATCGACCGGATGAATCGAAGCGAGATCTTCGCGCTCATGACCGGGGGGATGGCTACGATCGCCGGTGGTGTTTTGATCGCCTATATTGGTTTCCTCGGTGGTGAGGATAAGGCGCAGCAGATCGCCTTCGCGAAGTTCCTGATGTGCGCCTCCTTCATGGCTGCGCCGGCCTCGCTGGTGGTGGCGAAGCTGCTGATTCCGCAGACGGAGCCGATCGATGATTCGCTCCACGTGCCGAAGGACAAGCTCGGTGCCAATGCGCTCGATGCGCTCGCCAACGGGACTTCGGAGGGCTTGAAGCTGGCGGCGAATGTGGGGGCGATGCTGATCGCCTTCGTCGCTTTCGCCGCGCTGCTCAATGGCTGCCTGAAGTGGATCGGCGGGATTTTCGACTATCCACAGCTGTCGCTCGATCTTCTGCTCGGCCATGCCTTTGCACCGGTCGCGTGGATCATCGGCATCGATTGGACGGACGCTCCGGAGGTTGGTGCCTTGATCGGGACCAAGCTCGTCTTCACCGAGTTCATGGCGTATCTGCAACTGGGTGAACTCAAGGCTTCAGGAGCGTTGAGCCCGAAGGCCATCTTCATCGCGACCTTTGCGCTGTGTGGCTTTGCAAACTTCGCTTCAATCGGCATCCAGCTTGGAGGGACCGGTGGCATCGCGCCGGGCCAGCGGCCGACGATTGCCGCGCTTGGTTTCAAGGCCGTGCTCGGAGGTACGATGGCGACCTTGATGACGGCGACCTTGGCCGGTGCCCTTTATCAGTGGGCGGTCTGATGCTGCTCATCAGGGCTGCGCCAGCAACGGATGCGTCGTCCCTATCCGGAAGAAACGCTTGGGAGCTTCTGCAAGGATCACATGATGGGCCTCCACTCCGCCGAGACCCGCGGAAAGGTTGCTGCCGGAGAAGAGCTGGTAGGTCAGTCCCTTTTGCGTGGGATAGCTCAAGGTGAGTTCATCGTGGCCGTTTCTTTCCAGCGTGATCGCCGGTGCAGTCGCAGAAATGTCGGTTCCTGACACCACCACGTCATCGAACAACGCCCGGTCGTCGAAGGACCCAAATGCCAACGCACCGGCGGGATAGGTCGTGTCATTGGCAGTGAGGCGCGGCGTGACCAGATTGTCCACGAATACACGGATCGTGCCGGTCGCAGCATGCTCCACGCGGATGGTCTGCCAATTTCCATTGAGGACAGGAGATGGATTTGCCTCCAGGTGGATCGTCGCCCGCTGGCTGCCGGCCACCTTCATGATGACGCTATGAACGGCGTCCGCCTTGCTGGAAACATGGGCGTAGTAGTAGTGGGTATCGTCCGCGTAGCCGAAGATGAGGACCACGTCGCGGCTGGTGGTGGCGGCGGATTCGAGTGTCTTGGCGCGAACGGTAAGCACGCAGTTCGTCCACGAGTGACCATCCAAGAAAAGGTAGGCCCGCGGTCGCCGCACCGGCGGACGATCCGCTCCGGCCACGGTGAGCGCGGCGACGTGATTGCCGCTCTGGTTCTGGATCTCCCAAGTGCCGGAGAACAATGGCACCCAAGGCCCGAATCCCGCCTCAAAGTTCGTCTCCAGCGACTCTGCATGGAGCGGCATGACGGCCAGGGCCAGCACGATGCCGCATTCTCTCCACCGGAGGGGACGCGGGGGCGACCGCGGATTGAGGGCGGGGGTCATGGCGGGGAGCATTAGCTTGGCACGGCCGTCTCCCCTCCGCCACTGGCAATTTTCCTACGGCTGAAGCGGCACCACCGCCGTGACACGGAAGAAGCGTCTGGGCGCGGCGGCATCCAGCGTCGTGCGAGTGGTGAACTCGCCGGAGTCCGCGGAGAACTGGGCGGGATTCAGCGGCGAAACGTGCCACGGATTCGTTGCGCCGAGATCGCTGGAGTGCTCCACGACGTAGCGGCGGTTCGGTGCGCTGGTCCAAGTGAGCTTCGTCGCGCTGCCGTCGACGCTGGCCTGCTCGACCTTGGTGACCTTGAAGAAGTTCGTGGGGTCGAAGGGATTTGTCATCGATTCATACTCGGCGACGTCGGAGAAGCCGTCGGCGTCCTGATCGTGGTTGGGGCCGAGTGTGGTGAGGTTGTTGGCGTAGGCCATTTCGAAGGCGTCGGAGATGCCGTCGCCATCCGTGTCGGGAATTTCCATGCGAGTGGTCTTCACCCCGGCGAGCGAGATCCATCCGCAGTTGGCGCTCCATGCGTAGCCGGCGAACTCACCGGTGACGAGGTCGACGCGGGGGCGGTTGGCATTGCCGGGATCGAGGGTGGCCCAGCCGAAATTGATCCAGCCGGTATTCGGGCTCCATGCGAGGCCGTAGAGATTGCCATTGCCGTAGTGATTCACGCCGTAGTCGACGTTGTCGTCATTGGCATAGTTGATGTGGTTGGCGGGAGTGCCGTCACCGCAGCCGATCCAGCCGATATTGGGTGACCACAACCAGCCGGCGCAGCTGAACTCGCCGAAGCGGAAGCCACGGTCGGCATCCGGGCGGAAGTCAATCCAGCCGGTATTGGCGGACCAACCATGATGCGTGGTGGCATCGATGGTGGAGGTGGCTGCGCGGGCGGGTGCCAATAGCAAGAGGCCGGCGCAGGCGAAGGTAGCGAGGTAGGAGAAGGCAAATCGTTTCATGAGCGTGTTTTCCTGATGCTCCGGGGCCGCGGATTAGGGCATGTTGTATTTGTTGGTGGCCGATACCGTGCCCGCCGCAGCATGGCAGCCATTGACGGTAGTCGCCGAGATCGCGATGCCTCCGGGGCGGCTGCCGACACAACTGGTGGCCAAGACCGTCGAGATCGCGTAGGTTCCCGAAGAACTCAGTCCGTGGCAATTGGTGAGAGCTATGCCGATAATGCCAATTCCCGACGTGCTGACTCCGCGGCAGTTTTCGCCAACAGAAACAGTCAATCCTGTTTCCGATACGCTGGTGCCGTAGCAGTTGTTGGCTGTTTCCGCACTGATGCCGTAGCCTCCTATGGCGACGCCCCTGGAGTTAATAACCAGACCATCGGGCGCATAGATTCCATGTCCCGAGGGCGATACGGTTTCGCCGAAACAATTGGAAATAGAGCCGGAATCCGGGTCCGTGGATGCGGAAATTGCGCTGGCACCGGTCTTTCGAGCGGAGCTGAAGGAAATCGAGCTGGCGAGGAGGCCAATTCCGCCCACCGTATTGACCGAGCAATTTTCGATGCGGCTGCCTTGATAACTTAACAGAATCCCGGACGTACGGACGCCACTCACGCTGACGTGTTCGACTGCCAGACTCCCAAACGAAGAATTCGTGGTGATACCCTCATCCCACCCGGCGGGTGTGAAAGTCGATCCTGTCAGAGTTGTGCCGCCACGGATCGTGCCATTGCGCACCGTGACATTTCCTCCAACGATGACGACGGCATCGCCACCGTTTCCAGTGACATTGGTCAGCGTGAAGCCGTTCAAATCGAGAGTGACATGGCCGACCGAGATCGTGATGCCGTTTACCCCTGCCGTGGTGAGGGTAAGGTTTCCAGTCAGGTAGTAGCTGCCCGGCTGGGTGATGCTGATCGAGCCGTTGGCGGCGACGGTGACGCCAGCCTGCCCGGCGACCAATGGGATGCGAGCTTCGATCTGGTCGAGTGATTTCATCACCGGGGAGGGCACGCCGGGGGGTGGGGTGAGCGGGCCTTGAGCGAAGGCGGTGATGGCGGAGGCGAGGACGGCGAACGGAACAAGAGCGGAGGTTTTCATGGTGGTGATCCTTTGGATTGGTTGGAGGGGTGTCGTTGGTGACGGCACACGATCTAACGAACCGGCGTGATTCCGTGAATAGGACTAGGGCCGGAGGTCCGGATTGGTTGGTTGGCCGGATGCTCCGACTTTGGTCGGAGGCTGGCGTGGAATCGGATTCACGGCGCGCGGTGCTTTCGCTAAGTCCCGAGTTCAACTCCTCATGAGCGCACTTTCACGGCCGGCCAGCGAGCAACTCGATACCTTGATCGAACGGATCGGCGTGGTCCCCCTCAAGGACATGCTTTGCGAGCTGCTCCAACGCAGCGCCGCCAGCTTGAATATCGAGCGGGTGGGCTATTGGAGCCTCGATCCGGAGGGGCGTTCAATCCGGCGGGAGATGCAGTTCTTGCTTTCTGGCGGTGTCTTCGATGGTGAGTCGCTTGAGTTGATGGCGGATTCTTTCCCGACCTACTTCGCGGCGCTTCATGAAGGATCGAGTCTCATCGTGGCAGACGATACGATGAGCGATCCGCGTCTCACCGAATTCCATGAGAGCTATTTCACGCCACTGGGGATCGGTGCGATGCTTGATGCGCCGGTGCATCGGCATGGCAGGTTATTCGGCGTGGTGTGTCACGAGCATGTCGGTGGCCCGCGTGAATGGACGGCCCAAGAAGTCGACTTCGCCCGCTACGTGGCGCAGTGGATCGCGCTGGCGGTGGAGATCGACGAGCGCCAGCGCGCCGAGATTGCCCTGCGCGAAAGCGAGGCCCGTTACGGCCTGGTCATCGAGCACACTCCGACGCCCACGGTGGTGGTAGATATGGAGACCGGTCTCTTCGCCGACGTGAACGAGAGCGCGGTCCGCTTCTACGGCGTGGATCGTACTTCACTGCTGGCTGGCGGTCCGGCGGATTTCAGCCCGGAGTATCAGCCGGATGGTCGTCTGAGCGCGGACTCGGCGCGTGAGAAGATCTCCCGGGCGCTGGGTGGCGAGACTCCCTTCTTCGACTGGGTTCATCGCGGTGGCGATGGCCGGGAGATTCCGTGCTCCGTTCATCTCGCTCGCGTGCCGGGCAAGGGGACGCGTGTCATTGCGGCGGTAACCGACCGCACCGAGCAGCTCCGCACCGAAGAAACGATCCGTCGCGCGTTCGAAAACGAGCGTGAGCTGAACGAACTGCGCTCGCGCTTCACCTCGATCGTGTCGCATGAATTCCGCACGCCGCTCGGCATCATCATGTCCGCGGTGGAGTTGCTGCGGAACTACTTCGACCGGCTTGATGAAGAGCGGCGATCGGAATTGTTCGAGGACATCCACAGCGCCACGCGCCGGATGGGGGCACTCATGGAGCAAGTGCTGGTGCTCGGTCGTGCCGATGCGGGCAAGCTGACCTTTTCCCCGGTGCCCCTCGACCTGGAGGCGCTGTGCCTGAAGCTGACGGATGAATCGCAGTCCGCGACGGTGCGCCGGTGCCCGGTCGAGATGGCCTTTGAGAATGATCTCGCCGGGGCAACAGCGGACGAACCGCTGCTCCGCCACATCTTTTCCAATCTCTTGTCGAATGCCGCCAAGTATTCGCCCTCGGGAAGCCCGGTGGAGTTCCGCGTGCGCCGTGATGGCGATGCGGCGGAGTTCATCGTGAAAGACCGCGGCATCGGGATTCCTGCGGACGATCAGTTGCGGATGTTCGAGGCCTTCCAGCGCGCGAGAAACGTTGGTGAGATTCCGGGCAGCGGCTTGGGTCTGCTGATCACGAAGCGCTGTGTGGAACTGCATGGCGGCAGCATCGGCTTTGTTTCGAATGCGGGTGAAGGAACGGCGTTTACGGTGCGATTGCCGGTGTTCAGTTGAGGCGTTGCCTTTCGGTGATAGTTCCGGTGTCGCTACTCGACACGGTGCTGATTCGTCGTGAAACCGTGTGCTGAAGCCCACGGCTACTTGTCCCTGACCGCTACGCGGTCGAGATGCCGCGGATGCTATCTGGAGTTCGCGATGAACACGATAAGTGCGATGACCGCGATCACCAGCAACGTGACAAAGGCGATCTTCCACGCGCTGAGCGGGAAGCGGGCATGCGCGGTGCCGGTGACGGCGTTGACGGCGCCTTGCCAAGTCTTGCCGCGATACTGGTAGGCGAGCAGCCAGATGGGGACGAGGATGTGCTTGAAGGTCTTGTCCGAGAACTCGGGGTAGATCTGGAGATTCCGATAGGTGTCACCGGGTACCTCGCGTCCGCACATTTCCCGAAGGATCCCTTCCATGGTGCCGAAGCCGAGGCGAGCGGCATCCATCAGCGGAACTTGGTAGTGCTCGACCTGCCAGCCGGAGACGTAGCGGGTCTCGTAAGGTACTAGATCCTTCGTAGGAAAGGGTTCCAGCTTTTGGAGCAGCTCGATATCGAGGCCACGTGAGCCGGAGATGACGATGTCATCGAACCATGTGGAAACGTGGCCGCTGGCCGGTCGCCATTTCACGCGACGTTCCTGGCGGGTGACGGTGCGGCCTTCGGAATCGCGGCTTTGAACGGTGACGTAGTAGTAGGTGCCGCTCTCCGCGGTCCACGGGCACTCGGCAGACGAGTCGAAGGTCCAGTAGGGGAGATAGACGCGATTGATGCGATCGATCAGATTGCGGCGCTTGAGATCGTTCGGAGCGAACCATCGTGCAGCGAGGAAGGCCTTGAGCGCGTGGTAAGCGGTCTCTTTTGAAATGGCAGCGGGTAGCAGCGACTCGGGAAGGATGGGGCTGTGGATGTCCTTGTAGTCGAGAAGCTCGGGCGAGCCGCAGAAGTCGCAGTGCTGGGCGACGGTTTCGGCGCTGCGGACGAGCACGGCGTGGCAGTTGTTGCACTGCACGCGGCGGGTGGCGGTGTCGACATTGACTGCCTTGTCGCCGAGGCGAGAGAGTGTCTCGTCGAGATTGTGCTCGACGATGGTGCCGGGCATCGGCGGCGGGCCTTCGCGCGGGAAATGCGTGCCGCAGTAAGGGCAGACGAGCTCCTTCTTGCCCGGATTCCACTCCGCCTTGCCCCCACACTCGGGACAGACGTGGCGTTCGAGCGAGCGCACTTCCGCAGCGACCCCGCGCTGCCCGGGCAGCGGGGGTGGCATGCGTTTCTTCGGCAGCTCGATCGGCGGGGCGTCTTCGTCCGGCAGCTCCGGTGAATCGGTTGGCTCCATGGCAGTGGCGGGGGCGAGACGCCCCCGCAACAGACTGGGGCGGAATGCCCCAGCTACGGGGAGGTTAGTGAGCGAGGAAGGCGTCGAGCGCGGCGCGAGTGACGCGGTAGCTGGAGCCGATCTTCTTCGCGGCCAATGAGCCGGATTCGATCTCGGTCATCACGTCGGCTTCGGACACGCCGAGCATGCGCGCGACGGTCGCGGGATCGAGGACGTCAGGATTTGCCGCGGCCAGAGCGGCGGCGGGTGCGCCTCCGGGCAGCGGCGGAGGCGCGCCACCGGTGAGTCCACCTTGCTGCATGAGTTCCTTTGCCACCGCGAAGCCGACGGCGAGTTCGCTGGCGGTGCCGGCAGCGCCACCTCCGCCTCCCGCGGCCATGCCCTGGCCCATCTGGTACTTCACGTAGTCGTTGAGATTGCCGATGGCCGACATCGCGGAGCGCTTGTCGATGGCCTCCTCGACTTCCGGCGGGACGCTGACGTTCTCGACGATGAAGGAGGAAACCTCGATGCCGTACTTCGCGGAGATGACCGGATTGATCAGCGGCAGCAGCGCCTCACCGAGGTCGGTGTAGCGAGTGGCCACGTCGAAGACCGGCACGTGGGCATTCGCCAGCGCATCGGAGAAGATGCTGACGATGCGCGAGCGCATGGTATCGGCGAATTCATCGACGCGGAAATCATGGTCGGAGCCGGCGACTTCCTTGAGGAAGGTCTGCACGTTCACCACCTTGAAATCATAGGTGCCGTAGGCGCGGGCACGGACGACACCGAGGTCGGCATCGCGCAGCATGATGGGATTGGCGGTGCCCCACTTGTTGCCGGTGAAGAGGCGGGTATTGATGAAATAGACGTCCGCCTTGAAGGGCGACTGGAAGCCGTACTTCCAGCCCTTGATGCGGGTGAGCACCGGGATGTTGTCGGTGGTCAGCGTGTGCTTGCCGGGTCCGAAGGTATCGCCGAACTGTCCGAGGTAGAGGAATTGCGCGACCTGGCTTTCTCTAACAATCAGCTGGGCACCGTTCTTGATCGCCTTGTCGTCGTCGGGGTAGCGCCAGGCGATGGTGTCCCGTGAGTCGTCCTGCCACTCGATGATCTCGAGCAGCTCGCCTTTAATGAAGTCCATGAGTCCCATGTGCGTGGAAGGGGTAGAATTAACCCTCGCAGACTGGATGGTGGGCGCGGGGCCATCAATGAGAAATCGGAGACGATTTTCGTAACGGCACGGGCTGCGGGCTATGATAGATCCGATTCTGTAACGGATGAAAGATTCGACGAAGCTGCTGCTGTGCTGCCTGCTGTTCTTGTTGGCCGGGGTGATCGCTTTCCTCGCACCGAAGTATCGCGACTGGCGATCCGCCCGGGCCTTGGAGGATTTGGAGACAGTTCCGCTGAGATCAACGCTCAGCATCCGGGGGAGTGAAGTTGCCAGCCCGCGCTGTAGCTGGTCGGTTGGAGATTACGGTGTGACCGACATCGGGCACCTGCGTCTGGTGTTCGAAGGTCTCCCGTTTTCCGGCAGCTCTTCTTCGGGTTGGCTCATTCTCGCGACGACGTCCTCCTCCGTCGGCAAAAGCGGCAGTTTCGGCGTGGGGAATCGCGCATTCGAGTACGAGCCCATCCCCGGTGGCTCCCGCTGCCGGTTCGGTGGTGCGACCTTCGAGATCGTCGGTGGACAGTTGACCCTCGCGGGCACGACTGTCGATGCCACGGGAGTGCCATCCCTGGTCTTGGTCGGCAAGGACCGGAAGATCCGCGAGGTGAGGCCGCTCAAGCCGTCCGCTCCCTGAGAGCTAGCCAAGCGCTGAATTAAAAGAAAAAGCCCGGCCCCCTCGCGGGAACCGGGCTCTTTGGAAACGTTCGCGTCCCGATTAGTTCGAGGACGAGATGAGGCTGGCCTGGGTGGCACCCTTCTTGAGCTTCTTGGCCTTGAGCCAGCTCATGGTGGCGCGGAGCTTCTCACCGGTCTTCTCGATCGGGTGATTGGCCTCTTCCTTGCGGATCTTGTTGAAGCGCGGGTAGCCGTTCTTGTATTCGGCGATCCAGTCCTTGGCGAACTTGCCGTTCTCGATGTCCTTGAGCTGCTTCTGCATCCGCTTCTTGACGGAGGCGTCGATGATCTTCGGTCCGACGGAAACATCGCCCCACTCGGCGGTTTCGGAGACCGAGAAGCGCATGCCGGCGAGGCCCTGCTCGTTCATCAGGTCGACGATGAGCTTCAGCTCGTGGAGGCACTCGAAGTAGGCCATTTCCGGCTGATAACCGGCTTCGACCAGCGTTTCGAAACCGGCCTTCACGAGGGCGGAAGCGCCGCCGCAAAGGACGCACTGCTCGCCGAAGAGGTCGGTGACGGTTTCTTCGCGGAAGTTGGTTTCAAAGACACCGGCGCGGGTGCAACCGACGCCACGGGCCCATGCGAGGGCCTTGTCCTTGGCCTTGCCGGAAGCATCCTGATGGATGGCGATCAGGCCGGGGACGCCCTTGCCGGCGACGAACTGGGAGCGGACGGTGTGGCCCGGGCCCTTCGGCGCGACGAGGATGACGTCGATGTCCTTCGGAAGCTTGAGGCCGCCGAAGAGCACGGCGAAACCGTGCGAGAAGAGGATGGTCTTACCGGCCTTGAGGTTCGGCGCGATGTCCTTTTCGTAAACGGAAGGGATGACGGTGTCCGGGACGGCGACGAAGATCACGTCGGCAGCCTTCACGGCATCGGCGGTATCCATCACTTCGAAGCCGAGCTTCTTGGCGACCTCGCGGGACTTGGACTTCTTGTAGAGGCCGATGACGACCTTGCAGCCGCTGTCCTTGAGGTTGAGAGCGTGGGCGTGGCCCTGGGAACCGAAGCCGATAACGGCGAGGGTCTTTTTCTTGAGCGGCGTGAGCGACGCGTCCTTGTTCGTATAGATCTTCGCGGCCATGGCGATGAGGTGTCTGGTGGTGGTCGCCGGAGCCTCCTCAGCCGCGGCGGGCGGACAAGCTGGAGACTTGACGCTCAGGGGTCAAGCGCGCGATGCGCGGCGGTAAGCGGCGGGATTGGTCCCGCGAATCGCTGGATTCGTCACAGGCACCTTGGATGCGGTCGGATTCACCGGCATGTAATGGTGCGTGACCCGAACCCTTTCGCTCTTCGCCCTTCTGCTATTGCCGCCGCTGTCCGCCGCGACTTGGAACAGCGATTTCGACGCCGCGCTGAAGGAAGCCAAGGCTTCCAGCAAGGCCGTGCTCATTGATTTCACCGGCTCGGACTGGTGCGCGTGGTGCATCAAACTGAGGAAGGAGGTCTTTGATCGGCCGGAGTTCGAAGCGGCGGCGAAGGACAAGTTCGTGCTCGTGGAGCTGGACTACCCGAAGGACAAGGCGCGCGTCACCGAGGCGGTCGCGAAGCAAAACGAGGCGCTGCTGAAGCGCTATCCGATCAAGGGCTACCCGACGATATTGATCTGTGATGGCGATGGACGGCCTTTCGCCGCGACCGCGTATCAGGAAGGCGGGCCGGCGAAATACCTGCTCCATCTCGACGAACTGCTGGCGAAGCGTGCGGCGCGGGACAAGGCATTCACCGAGGCCGGAGGGAAGGAAGGCGTGGAGAAGTCCAAGCTCTTGATTGGAGCGCTTGAAGGATTGCAGCTCGATCCGGCGATGGTCGCCACGAACTACGCGGAGATTGCGGAGCAGATCAAGAAGGCCGACCCGCAGGACGAAACCGGCTTTGCGAAGAATGAAGGCGCCCAAGGGCGCTTCGGGGAATTCATGACGAAGCTTGGCGAGAGTCGCCAGGCCAAGAATTTGGAAGGAGAGGTCAAAGCGGCTGAAGAGGCGCTCGCGGATCCGAAGATCACCGGCGAACTCAGGCAGCAGGTGTTCGGGCACTACGCGGCCTCATTCGCCTACGCGAAGAAGTTTGATGAGGCCATCGGGGTGCTCAATCGGGCGATCGGCGAGACTCCCGATGGTAAGCGCACGGTGGAATTGCAGGACTTCCGCACCTTGTTGGAGCGGCTGAAGGCGGGCCCGCCGCCTGACGCGCCGTCATCCAAAGGGGAGTGACCCGTCTGCGAAAAATCCCGACACCGGAAATTTCCCCTTGTAGTTTACCAAACGGTCAACTATCTATTCCGACGTGGGACGCAAAAGTGACGCCAAGCAACGACTGCTCGATGCTGCTCTCGATCTGATCTGGGAGAACAGCTATGGGGTCGTGACGATTGACGCCATCTGCGAAAAGGCCGGGGTCAAGAAGGGCAGCTTCTATTATTTCTTCGAATCCAAGGCCGATCTGGCCGTTGCCGCCCTCGATCATGAGTGGCAAACGGAGATCAAGCCGAAGTTCGACGGGATGTTCTCGGTTTCGAATCCTCCGTTGGAACGGATTCGCCTGATGTTCCAATCCTGCATCGATTGCCAAGCGGAGATTCAGAAAGAGTATGGACAGATCCTCGGATGTCCTTGTTTTTCACTGGGTTCCGAGATCTGCACGCAGAATGAGCCGATCCGCGCCAAGGTCCAGGAAACGCTTTGCCGCTTGGTTCGCTATCTGGAATCGGCTATTCGCGATGCGCAGGCCGAAGGATCGATCGCTCCCGGCGATCCGCTGGTAAAGGCCAAGTCCGCCTATGCCCTCTATGAAGGAAGCCTCGCCCAAGCCCGCATTGCCAATGATCTCGAGCCGCTCCGTCTGATGCTGGATTCCGTCATGGATCTCCTTGGCGTGGCCGCCGAAGCCCGTCCGGGTTGAAATCCGTCCCTTTTTTTGTCTACATTGTTTACTAATTGGTCAACTACACTACCTATTCCATCCCCACCATGAGCACGAACAAACTCGCAGGAAAAGTCGCCGTCGTCACCGGAGCCTCCAAGGGCATCGGAGCTTCCATCGCCAAGCACCTCGCCGCTGAAGGCGCGGCCGTGGTGGTGAACTACGCTTCCAGCCGCGACGCCGGCGAAAAGGTCGCTGCGGAAATCCAGGCAGCTGGTGGCAAGGCCGTCGCGCTTCACGGTGACCTCTCCAAGCAAGAGGACGTCACACGCCTCTTTGCCGAGGTGAAGCAGCAATTCGGCAAGGTCGACATCCTGGTGAACAACGCCGGTGTCTATCAATTCGCCCCGCTGGAGCAGATCGATGCCGCGCACTTCCACTGGCACTTCGACCTGAACGTCCTCGGCCTGCTGCTTGCCACCAAGGAAGCGGTTACCCTCTTCCCGGAAGGCGGCGGCAATGTGATCAACATCAGCTCGGTCGTTTCCACCGGCGCATTCCCCGGAGCCGCGGTCTATAGCGCGACGAAGGGTGCCGTGGATGCGATCACCCGGTCGCTGGCCGCTGAACTTGGACCACGCGGGATCCGCGTGAACGCCATCAATCCCGGTATGGTGGAAACCGAAGGCACCCACACCGCCGGCATCTCGGGCAGCGATCTGCAGAAGCAGGTCGAAGCCATCACTCCGCTCGGTCGCATCGGCCAGCCGCAGGATATCGCCACCGCTGCTGTCTTTTTGGCGTCGGTCGATTCGTCGTGGATTACCGGACAGACCTTCCAGATCGCAGGTGGATACCGGGCATGAACCCGCTTTTTTGGCCTAAATCTTTACCAATCAGTCAACTACTCACTTCCATGAATCTTCCTGACCGTGATGATTACTCCCTGCCGGAGGCGCCAGAGCCCCGGTCGCGGCTTCACACCCGACTGGCGCTGATGCTTTTGGGTCTCGGTGCCGTCGCTGCTGGCATTCACTACGCGCCGCGTGCCGTGGCCGCCGAATCGAAGCAAGAAGCTCCGGCGATGGCTCCGGCCAAGGTGACCGTTTCTACGGTCGAGCAGCAGACGCTGGCCGAACACCGCGAACTGATCGGCCGTGTCGATGCGCGGGAAACCGTGGAGATCCGTCCGCGCGTTCCCGGCCACATTGATGACGTCCGCTTTCAAGCCGGCAGTGTGGTGGAAAAGGGTGATATCCTGTTCGTGATCGATCCCCGCCAATATCGCGCCCAAGTGGACCTTGCCGCGGCCGCCGTCGAGCGCGCCAAGGTCCGCCTGGGTATTGCGGAGAGCGAGGCGAAGCGGACCGGCAATCTGCTCGCCGCCCGCGCTGTCTCGGTGGAGGAATCGGACACTCGCAACTCGCGTCTCGCCGAGGCCCGCACCGATCTCTCTGCCGCCGAGGCCACCCTAGTCACTGCGAAGCTCAATCTCGAATACACCGAGGTCCGCGCTCCGATCCGTGGCAAGGTCAACCGCGCCCTTGTCACCGCTGGCAATCTCGTTTCGAGCGAGAACCTGCTGACGACCGTGGTGTCGACCGGAGACGTCTACGTTTACGCGGACGTCGATGAGAACACCGCACTGACCTTTGATCGCCTCCGTCGCGAGAAGAAGATGGGTGAGGGCAACCTCATGGTGGAGATGCAGGTCGGTGACGAGAAGGATTACCCGCACAAGGGTTTCATCGAGTCCGCCGACAATCGCGTTGATACCGCCACCGGCACCTTGGTCTATCGGATGATCTTCCCGAATGAAGACGAGTCGCTGGTCCCGGGCCTCTATGCTCGTATCCGCCTTCCTGTTAGTGCTCCGGCGCCAGCCTTGCTGGTGAGCGAGCGTTCGATCGGCACGAATCAAAGCCAGAAGTTCGTGCTGACCGTGACGCCCGATAACACTGTCGCCTATCGCACGGTGAAGCTCGGGCCGGTGCTACAAGGCAAGCGTGTGATTCGCGAGGGCATCGAGCCCGGCGACCGGGTCATCGTGAACGGTCTGCAACGCGTCACCGCTGGCATGATCGTAGAGCCTGCGATCGCGAACTGACTTCACCTCACATTGAGGTGTTAGGAACCGTAGGCGCGTTCGTGAGAACGCGGAAGGGAGCTTCTTGCCCTGATCTGGGGCGGCCTCCGTGGTCTGACCACCGCGCCTACGGTCCTTTTGCCGGCCTTCGTTATGAGCCGTGCCCGTCCCCTCTGTCCTCCTGCCATGAACTTTTCCGATTTCTTCATTAAACGCCCGATCTTCGCCGGCGTGCTGTCCATCGTCATCTTCCTCGTGGGCGCGATCGCGCTGTGGAAGCTTCCGGTCAGCGAATATCCCGAGGTTATCCCGCCAACCGTGGTCGTGCGGGCGACTTATCCCGGTGCGAATCCGCAGACGATTGCGGAGACCGTTTCCACGCCACTCGAGCAAGCGATCAATGGGGTGGAGAACTCCATCTACATGTATTCGCAGGCGACCAGCGACGGGGTGATGACCCTGACGGTCACCTTCAAGCTCGGCACTGATCCCGACCTCGCCCAGGTGCAGGTACAGAATCGAGTGTCGCAGGCGCTGCCGAAGCTGCCCGAGGAAGTGCGACGTCTCGGCGTGACCACGATCAAGAGCTCGCCCGACCTTACCATGGTCGTGCACCTGCTTTCACCCGATGGTCGCTACGATGATGTCTATGTCCGGAACTACGCCACGCTCCAGGTGCGCGATGTCCTGACCCGCTTGCCCGGTGTCGGCCAAGTGCAGCTCTTCGGCTCGGGTGACTACGCGATGCGCATTTGGCTGGACCCCAACAAGGTCGCCGCGCGCGGCATGACGGCAGGGGACGTGATCAACGCGATACGAGAGCAGAACGTGCAAGTCGCGGCAGGTGCGGTCGGGCAGCAACCGAACCCGCAGGCCAGCGACACCGAGCTGCTCATCAACACGAAGGGTCGCCTAGTAAGCGAGGAAGAGTTCGGCGACATCGTGCTGAAGGTGGGTGCCCATGGCGAACGCACGCAATTGAGGGACGTCGCACGTGTGGAGCTCGGTGCTTCTGAATACGCGCTGCGCTCGCTGCTTAGCAACAAGACTGCCGTCGCCATTCCGATCTTCCAGCTTCCGGGCTCGAACTCCATCGCGTTGTCGAATGCCGTTCGCGCGAAGATGGAAGAGCTGAAGAAGGACTTCCCGGATGGGCTCGATTATAAGATCGCCTATGACCCGACGGTGTTCGTCCGCCACTCGATCGAGGCGGTGGTGCACACGTTGCTAGAGGCGATCGTGCTCGTGGTGCTGGTGGTGATCCTTTTCCTCCAGACTTGGCGTGCCTCGATCATCCCGCTGGTCGCGGTGCCGGTGTCGTTGGTCGGCACCTTTGCGGTGATGCTTGCACTTGGTTTTTCCATCAATGCGCTCTCGCTCTTCGGGCTCGTGCTCGCGATTGGTATCGTTGTCGATGATGCCATCGTGGTGGTGGAGAACGTGGAGCGGAATATCTCGCTTGGCCTCTCGCCCTTCGAGGCGACGAAGAAGGCGATGCGAGAGGTGACCGGGCCTATTGTTGCGACCGCGCTGGTGCTGTCGGCGGTGTTCATTCCCACGGCGTTCATCACTGGCTTGAGCGGCCAGTTCTACAAGCAGTTCGCGATCACGATCGCGATCTCGACGATCATCTCGGCGTTCAATTCACTTACTCTGTCGCCTGCGCTCAGTGCGCTGCTGCTGCGGGATCACCACGCGCCAAAGGATCGGTTGACGCGGATCATGGATGGGGCCTTCGGTTGGTTGTTCCGGCCCTTCAATCGCTTCTTCGAATGGTCGTCTAACAAGTACTCGGCCGGTGTGCAGCGTCTCGTTCGTCGCGGTGCGATCGCGCTGATCGTTTATGCGGGGCTCGTGTTCCTGACGTGGAGCGTGTTCAAGAAGATCCCGGCAGGCTTCGTGCCGGCGCAGGACAAGCAATACCTGGTCGCCTTCGCGCAGCTTCCCGAGGGGGCATCCTTGGAACGCACCGATGAGATCATCCGCCAAATGGGAGACATCATGCTGAAGCATCCGGGCGTGGAGGATTCCATCGCTTTCCCCGGGCTTTCGATCAACGGCTTCACCAATAGCCCGAACTCCGGCATCGCATTCGTCGCCCTCAAGTCCTTCGAGGAGCGCAAGGAGCCGGGCATGTCTGGCAAGGAAATCGCAGCACAGCTGCAAGCTGAGTTCGGCCAAATCCAAGGTGCCTTTGTCGCCGTCTTCCCGCCGCCGCCGGTCAATGGCCTCGGCACCACGGGTGGCTTCAAGCTCTACATCGAGGACCGCAATGGGGCCGGCTACGATGAGCTTTATACGGCGACTCAAGCGTTGCTGGCGAAGGCGAATCAAACGCCGGGATTGGCGGGGATGTTCTCCGGCTTTACGGTGAACACGCCGCAGCTTCTAGCAGACGTCGATCGTGCGAAGGCGAAGCAGCAGGGCATTCCGCTCAGCAATATCTTCGAGGCCATGCAGGTGAATCTCGGTTCGCTTTACGTGAACGACTTCAACCGATTCGGCCGCACCTATCAGGTCGTCGCGCAGGCCGATGCTGAATATCGCACGCGTGCCGAAGACATCGCGAGGCTGCGCACGCGCAACGACAAGGGGCAGATGGTTCCGCTCGGTTCGGTGTTGCAAGTGAAGGAGACCTATGGTCCCGACCGGGCGATGCGCTACAACGGCTACCCTGCGGCCGACCTCCAAGGTGGACCTGCCCTCGGCTTCAGCTCGGGCCAAGCGGAAGCGCTGATGGAGAAGGTGGCGGCCGAGACCTTGCCGAAGGGCATGACGCTCGATTGGACGGACCTGACCTATCAGAAGATCCTTGCGGGTAACACCGGCATGCTGGTCTTCCCGATCAGTATCCTGCTGGTATTTCTGGTGTTGGCCGCGCAGTACGAAAGCTTCCGTTTGCCCTTTGCGGTGTTGCTGATTGTGCCGATGGCGTTGCTGTCCGCGATGGTAGGGGTGTGGATGACCGATGGTGACAACAACATCTTCACGCAGATCGGCTTGATCGTCTTGATCGGCTTGGCGGCGAAGAATGCGATTCTGATCGTGGAGTTCGCCGTGCACTTGCGCGAGCAAGGCAAGAGCGTGGTCGAGTCGGCGGTGGAAGCTGCACGTTTGCGCCTGCGGCCGATCCTGATGACCTCCATCGCGTTCATCGCCGGTGTCTACCCGCTCGTTGCGGCCACCGGGGCTGGTGCGGAAATGCGCCACGCGATGGGTGTTGCGGTCTTCTCCGGGATGATCGGTGTCACCATCTTCGGCCTGCTACTTACGCCGGTGTTCTATGTCGTGCTCGCGAAGATCGGGGCGAAAAAGGAAGAAGCTGCTCCCGCCATCGAAGCCTGAGTCTTGATTCCTGAATCCTCAAACACGGCCGACAAGAGTGTCGGCCTTCCTTAAGATGAAAACTTCCCGCCTTCTGCTGCTGTCCGCAGCGCTCTTCACCTCCTGCTCCTTCGAACCCGCGCTCGATAAGCCGGGTGTCGAGGTGGTGCCTGTCAGCTTCTCCGGAAACGGTAGCGGCTCTGCTTCCGCCGCGCTCGACTGGCGCTCGTTCTTCACCGACCCGCGCTTGAAGAAGCTGGTGTCGATCGCGCTTGAGAACAATCGCGATCTGCGAGTCGCCGCGCTCAATGTGGAGCAGGCGCGTGCCCAGTACGGCATCTCTCGTAGTGCGCTCTTTCCGACCGTTGATTTGTCCGCCACTGGCTCACGACGGCGGACACCGGGCTCGACCGCCTCCGGGGGGACGGCGGTCGAGTCCCGGAATTATGACGTCTCGGTGGGAGTCACGGCTTACGAGCTCGATCTGTTTGGCCGCGTCCGCAGCCTGAATCAGGCCGCACTTGAGAGCTACTTCGCGAGTGATGCCGCACGGATGGGTGCGCAGATCTCGCTCGTGTCGGAAGTTGCCTCACGCTATCTGACCGAACGCGCCCTGCTAGAAGAGATCGCACTCTCCGAGCAAACGCTCGCGTCGGTGAGCAAGAGCTACGACCTCACCCGGCAACGTTTTGAGGCAGGCGACGTGTCCGAGCTCGACGCGCGTTCGGTGGAGATCCAGGTGAAGACGGCCGAGGCGAACCTCGCCGCCTATCGCCAGCAGCTCGCTGAAACGCACAACGCGCTGGCATTCCTGATTGGCACGGCCTTGCCTTCGAATCTGCCCGAAGGCCGCGGCTTGGAACAAGCGATCGTGGCCGATCTTCGTTCGGGTGTTCCCTCCGACTTGCTGGAGCGCCGTCCCGACATTCTGGAGGCTGAGCATCAGCTTCGCGCGGCGAATGCCAACGTTGGTGCCGCCCGTGCTGCGTTCTTCCCGCGGATCACGCTGACCGGTGGCGCTGGCACGGCGAGCAAGAGCTTGGGTGATCTGTTTCAAAATGGCAGCTCGGCGTGGGCGTTTTCTCCACAGATCAGCGTGCCAATTTTCGACGGCGGCTATAACAAGGCGAACCTCGAGGTCGCCGAAGTCCGCAAGCAGATCGGAGTCGCGCAGTATGAGAAGGCGATCCAGACCGGCTTCCGTGAAGTATCCGATGGTCTCGCGGCGCGCTCCGGCCTCAATGGCCAGGTGGCGGCCTATGAGGGACTGGTCGCGGCCCAGCAGAAGCGCTTCGACCTCGCCGACGCGCGCTACCAGCAGGGGGTGGACAGCTACTTCCAAGTGCTCGATGGCCATCAGGACCTCTACGCCGCGCGTCAGATTCTGATCCGGCTCCGTCTCGCACGCCTCACCAATGCTGTCGGACTCTATAAGGCGCTTGGCGGCGGTTGGTGAGCTGAAATCAGCCTCGACCATGGCGGGGCCATGGGCACGATTGTTTCTGACGCCCATGCCCGCCACCGCCACCCGACTTGCCGCGTTCACGGAATCCGTGATTCGCGGCACCACCCGTCTCGCGAATCAATACGGCGCGATCAACCTCGCGCAGGGCTTCCCGGATTTCGATCCGCCGGAGGAGTTGTTAGGTGCGTTGGAGAAGGCGGCGCGCGGGCCGCATCACCAGTATGCGGTGACCTGGGGGGCTCCGCGTTTCCGGGATGCCTTGGCGAGGAAGATCTCGCGTTTCACCGGTCTGGAGGTCGATCCGGATCGGCACCTCGTCGTCACCTGCGGCAGCACCGAGGCGATGATGGTCGCGATGATGACGGCCTGTAATCCGGGCGACAAGGTGATCGTGTTCTCGCCTTTCTATGAGAACTACGCCGCGGATGCGATCCTCTCCGGCGCGGAGCCGATCTATGTGGCACTGCATCCGCCGGACTTCGGGTTCGATCGCGATGAACTGACGAAGGCCTTCGAACAGAAGCCGAAGGCCATCGTCGTCTGCAATCCGTCCAATCCCACGGGGAAGGTCTTCACCCGCGATGAGCTGATGTTCATCCTGCAGCTCGCGGAGGAGCACGATGCTTTCGTGATCATGGACGAGCCGTATGAGCACATCGTCTTTGCTCCGCACGAGCACGTCTATGCCGCGGCCTTGCCGGGAGCCGCGGAGCGGGTGATCACCTGCAACTCGCTTTCGAAGACCTATTCGATCACCGGTTGGCGCTTGGGCTATGTGCATGCAGCTCCGGAGGTGATCGCCCAGGCGCGGAAAGTTCACGACTTCCTCACGGTCGGCGCGGCGGCTCCTCTGCAAGAGGCAGCGGTTGCGGGACTCGAATTGCCGGACAGCTACTATGCTGGCCTACGCGATCTCTACACTGCGAAGCGCGATGTGTTCCTTGGCTACCTGAAGGAGCTCGGCCTGCCCTTCACCGAACCGCAGGGCGCGTACTATGTGATGCTCGACATTTCCTCATTCGGCTTCGCGACCGATACCGAAGCTTCCGAGTGGTTGATCAAGGAGATCGACGTTGCCGGCGTGGCGGGATCAAGCTTCTTCCGCGAGCCGGTTCATAATTTCATCCGGTTCCACTTCGCGAAGAGCGAGGGCGTCCTGCGGGCAGCGGGGGAGAAGTTGTTGGCACTCCGTGCAAAATAAAAAACCGCGGGCACCTGGCGGTGCACCGCGGTAGATGAAGAGTTTTTGTTCGGATTCGTGCTTCAGAAGCCTTGGAAGAAGTGCGACTGGACCCGGTCCGAAGAGGTTTTCACCGCTGTATCGATCGCGCGATACAGAGCTTCCTTACCGTCTCCATCGATGCCGATTCCGTCACCTGGATTGATTGCCGGGATAGCGGAGCGCCAAAGGATCTTCTGGTCGGTGGTGGAATACATCGCGCCCTGCATCGGAGCGACCGCACTGCTGCCGGAAAGCGGGATGAAGGCATAGACCAGCTTGGCGCGCCCGACGGCGGGCATGGAGAGGTAGATGGCGGCGTCGTAGCCGTTGAGATAGCTGCCCGTTCCCGGGATGGGCTTCGCGGTCGTCGGCTTGGCCGTAGCCGGGTTGATGTCCTTGTAGGTCGGATGCACCGACGACAGGTGGGTGGCCTTGTAGCCGTAGCCGCTGAGGCGCTTGGCGAACTGCTTGCCCATTTCATCGAGCTTGGCCTGAGACGGGTAGCCCTCAAGTTCGCGGCGGCCACCGGTGGCCATGGCGTGATTGGCGGCCATATCGAGCAGGCCTTGATTGCCCACGTGGTGCACCGATGCCACCGGAGCCTGCATGGTAATCACCGCCACCTTCAACTGGCGGTTAGCCTTGAAGGATTGGTCCACCGGCACGGGGCCGAAGCAACTCACAAGGGTGAGGGACGCGATGGCGACCGGTAGAAACAGCAGACGACGAAGATGATGTGACAATCGTGGGAGATTCATGCAGCGCGAGAAATCTGGGTATGACACATGTTGTCAACTCCAGAGAGTATTCCGGGGTGGCTGGGGATGGATGAACCGCCAAGACGCCAAGTGCGCCAAGAAAAGGCAGGGGAGTGCGAGGGATCCGTGGAATGCAGAGAAACACCCGGCTGGTAGATAACGAAACGCGGAGGACGAGAAGAGACTGCAGTTTCCGCAAAAAAGCGCCGTCCTCTGGTTTCCCCGAGGACGGCGCGATCGTTGAAGTAGAAAGTGGATGCTTCCCGTTACTTCAGCGGAATGGAGATTTCCGGGCCGATGAGTTGGATGGCGCTGTCGGAACAGCTTTCGATGCGTTCCAGCACCCGGCTCACTGCTTCACGGGCTGGTTTGGGAAGTGCGGCGAGTTTCGCGTCGCCAAGGGTGGCCTTCACCGCTTCTGCAACGGGTGATACCGCGTGTCCCATTTTCACGATCTCATCGTCTGATGGCTTTTCAGGCGGAGCGAAGAGTCCTTCCAGCGGGCTCTTTGGCTCGGGTACCAGTTTGATCGCATCGGCATCCACGCCGCACTTGCTGGAAGCGAAAGCGATGGCTTCACCGAGGCCGCCGAGCTCGTCGATGAGACCGAGTTCAAGGGCACGCTTGCCGGTGTAAACGCGTCCGCCGGCCATGCCTTCGAGTTCGCCCTTCAAGCGCGGGCCACGACCGGCTTCGATGCGCTTCTTGAAGGTGCCATAGACCTGGAGCATCGATTCGCGGACGAGCTTGGCTTCATCTTCCGTGAAGGGATGGAACATCGACTGCGCGCCGGCATTCTTGCCGCGCTGGGTGGCGTGGGTGGTGATGCCGAGCTTCTCCATCGCGCCGCCGAGCACGAGCTTCATGCCGACCACGCCGATGGAGCCGGTAATGGTGCCTTCCTCCGCGAAGATGCGGTCGCCACCACTAGAGATATAGTAGCCGCCGCTGGCCGCCACGCCGCCCATCGATACGACGAAGGGCCGGCCGCTGGCCTTCCACTCATCGGTGGCTTCCCACAGCACCTCGCTGGCGAGAGCCGCGCCGCCGGGAGAATCGACGCGCAGCACGAGTGCCTTCGCGTGTTGGTCCTTGAGGAGCTTCAGGATCTGGGTGCGGATCGGGGCGATTGATTCGCTGGAGATTTCACCTTCGAAGGGAACCACCGCGATGTAGTCGGTCTTGCCGCCCTTCGACTTGTCGCTCTCGAACATCAGCTTGAAGATATCGAGCATGCCGCTGATTTCCGGGCCATCGAGGTCGGGGAGCTCGTACTTGCGGTCGAACTTGGCGCCTTCATAAGCGGCCTTGACCGCGGAGGCGAAGTCGGTTCGGTGCTTGAGATCATCGACCAGTCCGGCGTCTTTCGCCTGTTGCGCGGTGAAGGTGCCGAGATCGACAAGCGAACTGAGCTTCTCCGCCGGGACCTTGCGGCCTTCGGAAACTTCCGCGACGATCTGATCGAAGATGCCGCCGATCAGCTCCTCCTTTTGCAGCTTGGCGAACTCGCTGGGGCCGGTGCGGTAGAATTCTTCGCCGAAGCTCTTGAAGTCGCCGATGTGGATCACGTCGGCCACGACCCCGGCCTTATCGAGCAGGCCCTTGAAATACATCGACTCGGAATAGATGCCGCTGAGGGACACATCGCCCTCGGGCATGAGGGTGAAGTGATTCGCGACGGAGCCAAGCAGGGCGGTGCCATTGCTCAGGGAGTCGGTGTAGAGCCAGACGTCCTTCCCGGCGGCGCGGACGGCTTGGAGCCGGCGGCGGAGTTCCTGGAGCTGGGAAAGTCCGAGCTCAGCATCATCGGCATCCACCACCACCGCCTTTACCTTCGGATCCGCGGCGGCCTTTTTCAGGCTGCGGGTGAGGTCAAACAGGGTGAGGGGGCGGGTGGCGTCCATGTCCAGCCCGCCGAGCAGCGAGGCGTCGGGACGGCCGGATTCGGAGACGGTGCCTTCGAGGTCGTAGATGGCGACGACCGGCTTTTCCTCGGCCGCGGCGAGCGGTAGCGCGGCGAGGAGGCTGAGAGCAGTGGTGGTTTTCATGGTCACACGGAGACTTCGCGCCGGGAAAACGGCTGGTTACACAGGATTTGTGCGTTGTTTCGGTTTCCAGTCAACGGAATCGCCGGGCCGGACATTAAGAAGGGACCCATGCGCTGCCTCGCCGCCCTTCTGCTGTCGCTTCTTCCCGCCCACGCTAGGCCGTGGACGGATGACGTGATGTACTTCGTGCTGACGGACCGCTTTCACGACGGCGATCCAGCGAACAACACGCCGACGGGGAGCGATCCACTGCTTTACGATCCGCTGCAGAAGAACATCGGCATGTATCAGGGTGGCGACCTGCGCGGGCTGGAGCAGGCGATTGAAAGCGGCTACTTCAATGAACTCGGCGTGACCGCGGTGTGGATCACGCCGCCGGTGAAGAATGTCTGGCGGTCGGGCTACGATCTCGGTGGCTGGAAGACCGGCTATCATGGCTACTGGACGCAGGACTTCCTGGATATCGATCCGCACCTGACCAGCGAGGTGTCGCTGAAGGGGGAAAAGTACTCGGACGATGCCGAAGGGCGGATGCGTCACTACCGAGACTTCGTGGCGCTGGCCCATGCGAAGGGCCTGAAGGTGGTGCAGGATGTGGTGCTGAACCACGCAGGGCCGGTGTTTTTCTACGATGCCGACGGCGACGGAGAGTTCGATGGTCAGTCGAAGGAAGAATGGGTGCAGCCTTTCAAGCGCGATGGCTTTTATCCGCACGCGGTGTGGATGGACATTGCGAAGTGGAACTTGAAGAAGGCCCAGCCCGATGGACCGCGCGAGCTGTTAGGAAGGCGGATCGCGACGAAGGGTGTGCTGGCCGAGCTATCGAGCTACGGAAAGAAAGGTTTCTCATCGGATAGTCTCGGCAAGTCGGACGGCGAGGAGATCGAGTGCGATTTCTTTTCGCTGCGTGACCTGTGGACAGCGCCGGACAGCGCGCACTTCGACCGGCTGGTGGACGAGTTCGTGGAAATCTACGCGTTCTATTTGTTGGACGTGGGCGTTGATGGCCTGCGGATCGATACGGTGAAGCACGTGCATCATGAGTTTTGGGATGCGTTCACCGAGCGCTTGCGCAGGCGGCTGGGAGCAAAGGCGAAGGACAAGCTGCTCTTTGGCGAGGTTTACGACGGCGATCCGAAGAAGCTCGGCGGCTACACGTGGCGCAGTGACGCGCCGGCCCGGAAGGAGCCTTGCCTCGACTCGGTGCTGGACTTCCAGACCTGCTTCGCCGCGCGCGATTACTTGCGACGCGAAGGCGGTGAGCATGGCAGCGCGGGGAACCTCGAGCGCGCGATGAAGGCGCTTCGTGGCGGCGAAGGTGGTCGCCCATTTTACAATCCCAACCCTGGTCCGGACGAAAAGAACGCGCGGGAGAAATCGATCACCTTCATCGAGAACCACGACGGCTTGAACCGCTTTCGCGTGGCCGGAGTGACGTCAGAGCGGAACGACCTCGCTCAAGCGCTGGTGATGACCCTGCCGGGGATTCCCTGCATCTACTACGGTGCCGAGGTCGCCCTGCACGATACGCGAGGAAAGGTCGGGCAGGACACTGAGTCGGGCCGGCTGACCTTGTTTCCGCGCGAGGCCGAGCCGCAGCTGACGGCCGTGAAAGGCACGCCCTCTTTCCAAGTGATCTCCCGGGCTGCGGCGATGCGCCGGGAACTGCCAGCACTCCGCGATGGTGAGTTCAAGCCGCTGTGGGTGGATAGCCAGCAGAGTGGTGAAGATGATGGCGTGTTCGCGTTCTGCCGGGAAATGAAGGGTGAGAAGGTGATGGTGGTCTTCAACGCGGCTGCCAGCCAGAGAACGCCACGACTGCCTTCCGCGGGTTTTCCTACGGGCACGAAGTTGGGCGTTACGCCGGTTTGCGGGACCTGCCCGGTTTCTCAAGCATCAGTCGACAAGGACGGGCGAGTGGAAGTCAGCATCGGAGCCAACACGGCCCTGATCCTCCAGCGGATCGTGGAGCCGGCTCGGGTAAAGTAATTCACTTTTATTAAATTCCCGGGTATTTCCGTGGCGTGACCTCCCAAGACAAAGCCAAATGGATCCGCCGGATCTTCACCCTGTTCCTCCTTCTCGTCGCGGCGGCGGCGGGCCTGTACTTCACGATGGCGGACGGGTTCGGGAAAGAAGCGGTGAAACCGAAATCCGGCTTGATGGTAACCCGCAAAAACCTGGCGGAGATCCTAGCGTCACCGAACAAGCTGACCGTCATCAACATGATGGTGGATGGAAGCAAGGAGTCGGAAAAGCTGCAGGAGATCCTCAACAAGCTTGATGAGGAGAAGTATGACGAGAAGGTGCTGATGGCGGAACTCGATGTGGGCGCGGAGCCGGAATTCGCCGAGCGCCACGGGGTGAAGAAGGAGGGATTCGCCGGGCACCTTGATTTTTACGCGAACGGCAAGAAACTGGAGCAACTTGTTGGCCAGACCGATCCCGTGGTGGTTGAGAAGACCATTGACCGCCTGTTCGCGGGACTCGTCCAGCGGGTTGGAAAGGATTGGCTGCCGGAAGTGCCCGGCATGCAACGCATCCAAGGAAAAGAAACGATCAAGGTTCATCCGGCCGAGCCGGCCGAGCCATCCCGCAAACCATGAGAATCCAGCTCGCGAGTTCCCTGATCCTGCTATTAGCCGTGCCTTCTTGCGAAGGCACCAAGGGCCTGCTCTCCAAGAAGACCAGCACGGCGAAACCTGCCGCGAGTTCTTCTGCCAATCCGGCGGGACCAAGGGCGGCGGTGCAGGATCTGGATTCCGCGGGCTATGACTCCTTCGTGGCCACTCCGGGTCGTGTGATGGTGGTCGATTTCCACGCTCACTGGTGTGGTCCGTGCAAGATGCTGGGACCGGTGCTGGAGCAAGTCGCGGGAGAGTTCCCCGGCAAGGTCTACCTTGGAAAGGTGAACGTCGACGACGCCCGCGACATCGCCCAACGCGAGGGAATCAGATCGATCCCGGATGTCCGGATTTTCCGTGACGGCAAACAGGTTGACCAGTTTGTCGGCGTGGCCGATGCCGAGACCATTCGCTCCATGCTGCGCAAGCACAGTGAAGGAATCCAGGTGGCGAAGGTGGACAAGTCTAGCTCCGCTGCGCCGCCGGGCTCGAGTGAGTCGGAGGTCCAGCCGATGAAGAAAGACTGGCTGCCGCCCGGGATGGAGCGGCGCTGAGTCGTGGGCTTAGCGCGGGCGGCCGTCGGTCATGGTGATCGGCTTGATCAGGCCCTTGAGGTCGTATTCGACCTTCTCGACGGCGATCTTCCGGCCGCCGCGATAGGGCGGATCCTTCCGGGCAGTTTCCCAGCGGTGGTACACGATGAACCACTGCTTGGTCGTCGGGTTCTCGACGAATGAGTGGTGACCGGGGCCTTGATGCTTGTCGTCGCTGCCGAGGATCTTGCCCTGGTACTCCCACGGTCCGGTCGGCGATTTGGCGGTGCAATAGTGGACCGAGTAGGTGCTATCGTTCCACTTCCCGTGGCTGTAGCTGAGGTAGTAGGTCTTTCCCCGCAGGTGCATGAAGGCCCCTTCGGTGAAGTCCCGCGGTTGCTCGATGTCGACTTCCCGTTTGAAGCTGACCATGTCGTCCGCCATTTCGAAGACCCGCAGTTTCGCGCCGGCGCTGCCACCGGCGTAGAACCACGATTTGCCGGTGGCGGGATCGGTGAAGACCATCGGGTCGATCGCTTCGAAGCCATCGCCGCCGGTCAGCAGCGGCTTGCCGCTATCGGTAAAGGGGCCGGACGGCGAGGTGCCGACGGCGACGCCGATGCGGCTGGGAGTCGGGTTCTGCGGGCCGACCGAGAAGTAGAAGTAGAACTTGCCCTTCTTCTCCGCGAGCGCCGGAGCCCAAGCACCATGGTAGGGAGCGCCATCGGCTTTCACCCACGGGATCTTGTCGAGATCAAGGATCGTGCCCTCCCGGTGCCATGAGCGCAGGTCGGCGGAGCGATAGGCGGCGAAGATCGGCTGCCGGCTGCGAGCTTCGGTGGGATACATCCAATAGGCCCTCCCGGTCACGGTGGCATGAGGGTCAGCGCCGTCCATCACCGGATTCGCGGTGAGCGGGGAAGTGAGGAGGATCAGGGCAAGGCAGAGGCGCATGGGATGACTACCGGGGCGAGGGAGATGATCTTCCCTGCCGGGCAGAAATCCAGCCGTTCATTCGGTGCCGGGCTCCAGCGGCTTCTCTTCGACGGTGCCGTCTTCATTGATGACGGAGGATTTCCCGCCGCCGCTCCGCCACCGTTCCCACCGCCGGAACCCGCTCCCGCGGAGAGATCCGCGAGGGAGGTTGGGGCGTGTCGGAACGGAATCCGGTAGCACGAGATCCGAAACCGCAGTGCTGACGATGGTGCGGGACGTCGACCACGCCATCCTTTGCTGAGCGCGGGCCTGCTGCTGGATGCGGTGCCCGCCATCACCCCCACCGCCATTCCCACTGCCACGGAAATCGGGCGGTGAGGCTACCGGCGGGGTGACCACGGTGTAGAAGGCGAAGATCGCCAGTGCGATGAAGCCCAGATGAGCGAGGATCGAGATGAAGAACGCCCCAGCTCCCAGACGGGCGAAGATTTGCTTCCAACCCTTGGAAGGAGCTTCGATGACGATCCCCTCGGCGTCGTCTTCCAGCGCATCCGGCTCCGTCGTAGTTGCTCATATATCCCGCGGAGAATTTCCAGCGGGACAACGAGGGGGGACCTTGAAATCTTCGAGGAAATCCCTCGGAAAAAGACTTTAGCGGCGGATGCCTTCAGTGGCTCATGGCCGGCAATAGCGCGTGAGGATCACGTAGCGAGTGCAGACGGGACAGTCCGGTGCGTACGTCGCGGAGGATTGTGCCGATTTCGTGGCGGTGAGGTTCGGCCTCATTGACCAGCCGCAGCAGCACACGCTCGAGTCTCCGGTCGCAGCGCTCGCACTCGCGGGGGAGGCCTTCGCTGAAGGTGGGAAAGCGGCGGTTCACCAAGGTCATCCAGAGTTGCTGGAAGTTGGCCTCGCCGCTGAAGCCGTAGTCGGGGATGTCTCCACTTTCGGCGATCAAGGCAGCGATCTGGTCGGCTTGTTCGGTTCGCTCATTGGCGAAGGTCAGGCAAGTTTCGGCGAGCAGACGAGACTCGGAAAGTCGGGATGCGTGACGGTAGGCGATCGCCGCATCAAGGGTGCGGGTGAGGGCGGTCTGGAGGGTGACGATGGGGGCTTGGGTTGGCAGGCGCAACTCGTACATGACCGGTAACCCTCGCATGTCCCGTGCCTGATGTCATGATCGAGATTTCAGCGATTTTCCAATGGGTCGTCCCGCCTAGTAATTTTGCCGTAGAGCATGCTGCAATTTCCGGCTAGTTCCGCGTGGCGCTTTGCCATTAGCAAGCCCTCTGCCAGCCGGTTTCGGAGCGATGGAATTCCACCGCGCTGCACTCGATAAAACGGGTTTGATCGAAGCGATAAAGCGCGATGCGGAGGAAGTCCCCGTCGTGATGAATCAGGTGAAATCCTGGCGGTTCTCCTTGCAGCCGGGTGGAGCAGACGGTGGGAGCTTGGGAGATGATCGTCGACCAAGTCGCGTCCTTGCCGGCGGTGCCGATCAGGGACTGGTGGAAGTGGCCGCAGAGGACCAGATCGACCCGAGATCCCGCGAGCAGGGAAAGCAAGGGTGGCAGTGGTTTCACCACGTCGCGGCGGTGTTCTGGCGGAGCCAGCAGCGGGTGATGCAGGGTGAGGATGCGGAGCCCGGGCGAGGTGGCTGCAAACCGTGAGGCGGTGCGCTCGAATTGCGCTTGCGAGAGGATGCCCTTCGACCAATCCCACTGGGGGCCGATGCCGCGGTTGCTATTCACTCCAACGATTTCCACGTCCGCGGTGCGCAGCGTTGGCTCCAAGTCGTTGCCGAAGGTCTCCCGATAGCGCCGGAAGGGCCGGAAGAAGCGGTCGAAGAGTTGATTGAAGGCGGGGATGTCGTGATTGCCGGGGATGACGAATCGCGGCTGGGGAAGCTGGTCGAAGAATGATTTCGCCGCTGCAAGTTCCACCCGCCGCGCCCGCATGGTCAGGTCGCCGCTGAGCACCGTGAGGTCGGGTGCGAGTTCCGCGGCGCAATCGAGGAAAGCGCGGGCCGTCGCTTCATCGGCCGCGCCAAAGTGCGGATCGGAAAGGTGGAGCAGGCGGGTCATTCGGCCGGTGCGAGATTCTCCGCCGTGGTCAGCACATGCAAGTGCCGGGGAAGGATGGTGAGTTTCAGCGGCAGGGTGAGCCGGAGGATCTCTCCATCAAGCATCACTGAAAGGTGTCTCCGGTGGTCGGCATGCAGTTCGAGGGATGACGCCTGGACCATGGTCAGCTCAGGGTTTTCCTCCTGCCGCCCGAAGATATAGTCCAGCATGCCGCGCAGTGCCGCGGCGGCGTGGCGCTGGCGGCCGATGTAGGCGGTGAGCTTGCCGGAGGTGAAATCGGTGCGCGCGGGCACCAAGCCGGCGGTTGCGCGGTAGCGGCCGGGGACGAAGGCCGAGAATTTCGTGCGCGCGCGGCCCTCGATACCATCGCCTTGCCACTTCAGGTGGATCGGTCGCGATTCAGAAAAGGTGCGGGGGAGGACGGTGATCACCTTGAAGGCCTTCTTCCACCAGTGTCCGCCATGATCGCGACGCTCGAAGGTCTTTGCGAATTGGGGATAGAAGCCGAGGATGGTGGTGCACAGGCAGGCGTGACCCGCGACCTCGAGCACGTCGATGGCGTGGACTTCGGCCCTTGCGAGGAAAGCCGCGGCTTCCGGGATATCGAGCGGAACTCCGAGGTCCCGGGCAGCGAGATTGAAAGTGCCCATGGGGAGGATGCCGAGGGGGATGCCGGTGCCGCCGAGGCACTTCGCCGCTGCGGAGACGGTGCCATCGCCGCCGGCCACGATCAGGGATGCTGGTTTGGCCTTCACCACCTCGCGGAGAGCGGCATCGATCTTATCGGGGGCGACAATCTTTGACTCGATCTCATGTCCGCTGTCGTGAAAGGCGGAGGTGACGGTGGTGCAGACTTCATCGGCGTTGAGTCCGCGGTCGTTTCCGCCAGAGCCGCGGTTGAGAAGGAGGATGGATCGAGGCATTGGGGATCGGTGTCCTCAACAGCCACCGTGCCCCGCGTGTGTCTCACCTTAACTCGTGTGGGCTCAAGGGTTGCTTGGTAGGGAGGTTGAGGGCGTTCGTGCGAAATGCCACCCCTGTCGGAGAGGGGGCGCACAATGCAATTTAGAATGGGGGCGTAGGCGCGAGGAAATCGTTGGATTTTCAAGGGTTGCCCACGGATCGCCCTTTGGTCCGGAGATTGCGAAAAGGCCACCAACCATGAACCCTATCCTGTTGCCTAAAACTCTTGTCTGCCGCTCCGCCGCAGGGGTGCGCCTGCCCGTCCGACTGGTTCTTGCCGCGCTGTTGCTGGGATCGGTGACTGCGGGCCTCAATTCTTGTGCTACCGCGCGCGGCGTTGGCCAAGATGTCGAAACCGCCGGCCAAAAAATCGAGAAGGCAGCTTCCCGCTGAAGCCGCTGGATCGAAAAAAGCCCGCTCCGGCGATGTGCCGGGCGGGCTTCTTTGTTGATTGGATTCAGCTTTATTCGAGGAAGCTGCGGAGCATCCACGCGGCTTGCTCGTGTTCTTGAAGCAGTTGGGTGAGGAAGTCGGCGGTGCCGGCGTCACCCGCTTCATCGGTGGCGTCCACCGCCTTGCGCAGTTCGCGGGCGGCCGCTTCGTGGTCGTCGCGGAGAGCGGCAATCGCTTCATCGCCGCCGATCAGGGCACCGGGGCGTTCCTTCAGTGAAGCGAGGGCGAGGAATTCCTTCATCGAGCCGGGACTTGATGAGCCCAGCATGCGGATCCGCTCGGCGGTCTTGTCGATCGCCAGCGCGAGGGCGTCGTATTGTGCTTCGAAGAACGCGTGCAGCGTGTGGAAGCGGTGGCCGGTCAGGTTCCAGTGGAAGTTGCGCGTCTTGATGTAGAGCACGTGCTGATTGGCGAGGATGCCGGACAGCGCCTTGACCGAAGTGGCGCGGACCTTGGCATCAAGGCCGATGTTCAGATCTTCGGTGGTGCGGGCGGCAGGGGCGGCTTTGGGAGCGGCTTTCTTTTTCATGATAGCACTGTCGTCTTAGCAATCGATGCGCCGCTGTGACAAAGAGGAATGCGACCGGCTTATTACGAGTGATTTGCACGGAATGGGCCAAGGCGCGGGTGAATGGCTCACGCGGCGTTTTGCATGATGCTTTTTTGCGTTCCTTGTCGCAGGGAACTTCGGCGTCCAGATTCCGGCATGCCTGACCCGCTTGCCGCTGTCGCCGCCGGATTCGTGGAATTGCGCGAGTTGCCGTTTTCGCAGCGGGCGGCCGGGTTGATGAGGGCGGCGAATTTGCTGGAGGCGGGGCAGGGGGAATTCGCTCTGTGGATGGCGAGGGAGATGGGCAAGCCGATCACCCAAGGTGAGGCGGAAGTGACCAAGTGCGCGGCGGCTTGCCGCTACTACGCGGAGCACGGCGAGGAGATGCTGGCGCCGCGAGAACTCGATGACGGGGCCACCCTTCTCCATCAGCCGCTGGGACCGGTCCTCGCGATCATGCCGTGGAATTTTCCCTTCTGGCAGGTCTTCCGCTTTGCCGCACCGGCGCTGATGGCGGGGAACACGATCCTGCTGAAGCACGCGTCGAATGTGAGCGGCTGCGCCCATGCGATCGTGACGCTCGTTTCGAAGGCGTTCGGGCGGGAAGATTTTCTGCAGGCGGTCTATATTTCCGGGAAAGAGGTCGAGTCGTTCATCGCGGATCCTCGCATTCGAGCGGTGACGTTCACGGGTAGCACGGAGGTCGGGCGTGAGGTGGCTGCGGCGGCGGGACGGCACTTGAAGAAGTCCGTGCTCGAGCTTGGGGGCAGCGATCCTTACCTAGTGCTGGAAGACGCCGATCTGGCTCCCGCCGCAAAGACCTGCGCCGCAGCGCGCATGGTGAATGCCGGGCAAAGCTGTATCGCCGCCAAGCGCTTCCTTGTGGCGGATGCGATTCACGATGCCTTCGTCGAGCGCTTCCGCAGCGAGCTCGCATCCTTCGAGCCCGGTGATCCATTTGAATCCGCGACCAAGCTTGGTCCCATGGCCAAGGCCAGCCTGCGTGACGAACTGCATGCGCAGGTGACCGATAGCGTGAAGGCTGGCGCGCGATTGCTGCTCGGCGGTGAGCCGCTCGAATTACGGGGAAAGTCGTACTATCCTCCGACGTTGCTGGTCGACGTGGCTCCAGGGATGCGTGTCTTCGACGAGGAGACCTTCGGGCCAGCGGCTGCGGTCATTCGTGTGAAGAATGAAGCGAAGGCGGTCGAACTCGCCAATCAAACGCCCTTTGGTCTCGGGGCTGCGGTATTCAGTGCCGATGAGGAGCGGGCGCGTCGCGTAGCCGGGCAACTCGAGACCGGGACCGTCGCGATCAATGGCCAGGTGGTGTCGGATCCGCGCTTTCCCTTCGGCGGTACCAAGGAGAGCGGCTGGGGGCGTGAACTGGGCGAGCACGGCATTCGCGAGTTCGTGAATGTGAAGACGGTGAGAGTGTAGGTTCGTCCTTGGACTGCGGCGACTCGTCGCTGCTTTCTCCCCTAGGCTTGCCGAAGCGACGCGGGACCAAAAGCGGTGCTTCACGTCGGCAAGCCGACTGCCTGAAAGCGGTGACGAGTCACCGCACTCCGGGAAAATGGTTCTTGCCACGTCGCAAAAAGGGGGCAGTCTCCGCGCCCCGCCGCCCAAAGTGCCGGCGTTTGTGCGATCCAGGAGGCCTAGCTGGTTGTGGTTTCCAGGATCATTCGTCCTGAAACTACTATTGCTATCTATGGAAACACCTCCGTTCTCTGAACTCGGTCTCTCGCCTGAACTTCTTGCAGCCGTCGAAGGTCTCGGCTTCGAGCGTCCTTCTCCGATCCAAGCCAAAGCCATTCCGGTCGCGCTGACAGGCCGTGACATCCTCGGCCTTTCTCACACCGGATCCGGCAAGACCGCCGCGTTCACGCTGCCCTTGCTGGCGAAGCTCGATTTCAGTCTTCGCCGCCCTCAGGCGCTGATCCTCTGCCCGACTCGCGAGCTTGCCGTGCAGGTCTGCGAGGAAGTTCACCGCCTCGGCTCCAAGCTCGGCCAACTCCGCGCCGTGCCGGTCTATGGTGGAGCGCCGATGGATCGCCAGCTCCGCGCCTTGCGCGATGGTGTCCAAGTCGTGGTCGGCACGCCCGGCCGCGTGATGGATCACCTGCGCCGTGGTTCTTTCGACGTGACCGGGATCCAGACCATCGTGCTCGACGAAGCCGACCGCATGCTCGATCTCGGTTTCCGCGAGGAGATGGAAGAGCTGCTTGGTCAGCTCCCGAAGGATCGTCAGTCGATGTTCTTCTCCGCAACGATGAGCAAGGGTGTGTCCCACCTCATCGGGAAATTCGCCAACAATCCGGAGACCATTCATATCGATCAGAAGTCGAAGACGGTCTCGACCATCGACCAGTCGTACTTCGAAGTGCGCGAACGCTCGAAGGTGGAAGTGCTCTCGCGCTTGCTCGATATGGAGCAGGCCCGCCTTGCGATCATCTTCTGCAATACCAAGCGTTCCGTGGATGAGTGCACCGAGTCCTTGCTCGCCCGCGGCTACACGGTGGATCGCCTGCACGGCGACATCACCCAGCAGATGCGCGAGCGCGTGCTGCGCCGTTTCCGTGAAGGAACCATCGAACTGCTCGTCGCCACCGACGTTGCCGCGCGTGGCCTCGACGTGGAGAACATCGACGTGGTCTTCAACTATGACCTGCCGCAGGACCCGGAAGATTACGTGCACCGCATTGGTCGTACGGGCCGTGCCGGTCGCAGCGGTCGCGCGGTGAGCTTCGTGTTCGGCCGCGAGATCCATCGCTTGGAAATGATCGAGCGCTACACGCGCCAAGTCATCCGCCGCGAGAAGGTGCCGTCGCAGGAGCAAGTCGAAGGCCGCCTGGCTGACCTCGCCTTGGAGGAGATCAAGGATCGCCTCGAGAAGAGCGAGTTCCAATCCCACGAGGAGCAGGTGGACCGATTGCTAGAGCAAGGCTACACGCCGACCGACATCGCCAGCGTGCTCTTCACGCTGCTGCGTGAATCGCGTGGCCGTGAGTTCGGCGAGATCCAGGAAGACCGCGAAGATCCGCGTGACCGCCGTCAGCAGCGTGATCGCCGGGAAGCTCCGCGTGGGGAATTCCGCGAACGCGAGCCGCGTGCTCCGCGCGAACGCCGCGATGGACCGCAGGACAATGTGGAAATGGTGCCGCTGTTCTTCTCGCTCGGGAAATTCCACGGCGTGAAGGTCGGCGAAATCATCGGCATGCTCTACGGCGAAGCCGGTTTGCCGGATGGTGCCGTCGGTCACGTGAAGCTGTTCGCCAAGCACAGTTGCATCGACGTCCGCGCCGATTGCGCCCAGCGCCTGGTGGAGATCTCCAAAGGTGCCAGCCTCCGCGGTCGCAAGTTCGTCCTCGATTTCGATCGCGGCCCGAAGAGCCAGGCCTGAGTCGGCTTGCGCTGGTTCGCCTTCACGGACGTCGTCGATTTCAGGATCTCTGGGTCGTCCCAGAGATCCCTAATCGGCGAGGCGTCACTTAAAAGATGCTATCGGGAACGTAGTAGATCTTCTGCGTGCTCTGCTTGTTGTCGGGGTCAGGGACGATGACGAAATACACGTTGCCGTTCTTCGTCTGCACGCCTTCGATTTCGTGGTTGCCAACGTTGGTGATTTTAACGAGCGACTTGTAGGCCCCGGTATTGCTGATCATGGCGATCGACGGGGTTTCGCCTTCAGCACCTCCGCTGGTATAGATCTCGGTGGAGCCGAGTAGATCGCAGCCCTGGAACGAACCGTTGGGCCGGATGATGTCGGATCCACTCTGGGTGAAGCTATAGACACAGGCGTCTTGTGCGCCCGCGCTGTCCATCTGCACCTGCGTGCTGCCGTCCAACAGCTGATTCAGGTCGACGGTGTCGTAGATCGACCAAGTGACTGTTCCCTCCTCCGTCTGGACGCGGAAGGCGGTGTAGGTGCTATTGCCGCCGGCATCCACGCGATAGGTCGTGCCCAATCTGGCTCCGGTCTTGTTGGCGTAGTTCATGTAGGTGAAGCGACGCAGATCGGTGTAGTCGACGGTGGTGCCGGGAGAGTAGAGGGTCCTCGCCACTTGGAGCGACCAGTAATAGCTGGTGGCTGGATCGGCCTTGGAGCTCACGTACAGGTAGTTGATGTTGTTGTAAGTGTACATGTCCAGCGTCTGTCCGTGACCGCAGTTGGTCAGGGTCATTTCGTCCTGATAGGTGGCATTGTTGCCGCTGATCAGGCATCGCGACAGGTAGACCGTGCCTCCGCTGCGTTGCGTGACGTAGACGTAAGTGGAGGCAATGTAAGCCTTCTGGATGGCCAGATTGTGGTGAAGCGATTTGATGTTGTAGGCGAGCGTGGCTGAGGCGTTCACGGTCTTCTCCGGCGTGGCAGCGGAAGCGGAGTTCGACAACCCGAGGGGGATCATGGCGAACAAAGCCATGGCGATCTTTGACGAAAGGCCCGGGCGGCGAATGGAATAGGTGATCATGATGGAAAGGTGATGTTAGATCAGTGGATTTGATGCTCCGTTCGCATAGACTCAGACCACGGCAGGTCGCGCATCACTTTCGGTGTGGCGATTTTCTCACGTGGCGATTGTGCCATCATGGGATGGGTGAGATCGTGCGGTCAGCGCTTTGCGGCGGGCTTTCATCCCGGATTCTGATCGTCGCACTTTGGTGGCATTACCTGCATTCCTATGGATCTGATCCGAAGCGGGAGTCTCACGATGCGGCTTGCTGCCGCTAGTTTCCGACGGTCATAGATCGCCACTACATGCGCGGTTTTTACAGTGGTCACTGCCAATTCAGCATGACCGGTGCGAAAGCGCCGTGGGTGACCGAAACATCATGGCGGCTTGGTGGTTTCGGCGGAGACTCTTCCGCCGACCCATGAAGCATTTCCCGCTCGTCCTCCTTGCCGGCATCACGGTGCTCGCCGCCACTGCCGGTGAGACCCGCACGTGGGTTTCGAACGATGGCCGGCCGATCGAGGGCGAGTACCTGCGCGCGAATTCGGAGGCCGTGGTGCTGCGAAAGAAGGACGGCGGTGAGCTATCGGTCCGCTTGAAATTTCTCAGCGCCGCGGACCGCGAGTTCGTGCAGCAGAAAGTCGCCGCCGAGGCTCCGGCGGAGGCGAAGGAAGAGAAGGTGCGGAACGACCTGAAGTACCAGCTTTCCGGCGGCAGCGAAAAATGGCCGGAGGATCGCAAGAAGCGGATCGTGGATTCCATGGAGGCCGCGGTCGCGCTCTACAACAAGATCGGCAGCTTCAAGAAACAGCTCACGGCCAACAACAGTCCCGGCACGCCGACGGCGGATGCCAACTACAACGGCTGGATCAATTGGGGTGGCAGCATCAATGCCCGCGTCGCACTGCACGAGATCGGGCACACGCTCGGCATCGGCACGCATCCAAACTGGCAGTCGAACATCAAGGACGGCCTGTGGACGGGGAAGCATGCGCTGGAGCAGCTCCGCGAGTTCGATGGCAAGGACGCGGTGCTGCACGCCGACCGCATGCACTTCTGGCCCTACGGCCTCAACTTCGACAGCGAGTCGAGCAAGGAGAACGACGTGCGCCACGTGAAGATGGTCATGGCCATGCGCAAGGACATGGGGATCGATTGACGCTGGCCAACGAGGGCCTGCGCTAGATGGCCTCGCCGGGAAGTGGCTTGGCCGGGATGCGGGCGACGAGATAGGTCGGATCGTCTTCCGCGACGGTGACTTTCACCAGATCGCCGGCACGAGCGAGCATTCGACCGCAGTCCGGCGAAAGATGGCGGACCTCGAGGGTCTTTCCGGTCTTGCGGTAGCGGACGGCGAGGGCTTGCAGGGCCTCCAGGCCGGAGAGGTCGCAGACGCGGGCACCATGGAAATCGAGCACCACGCGCGAGGGGTCGGCGGCGGGCTGGAATTTTTCGGCGAAGTCGCGAACCGAGCCGAAGTAGAGCAACCCCTCAACCCGGTAGATGCGGGTGCTGCCGTCGTCGGAAAGTTGCTCGAGCCGGATGTGCTTTGCGCTTTTCCACGCGAACACCAGCGCGGAGAGCACCACGCCGCTGAGGACCGCCACCGCGAGGTCATGCCAGACGGTGATGGCGGTGACGGCGACGATGATCAGCACGTCGCTGTGCGGCACCTTGCCGATGGTCTTGAAGCTGGACCATTCAAAGGTTGCGACGACCACCACAAACATCACGCCGGTGAGCGCGGCGATAGGGATGCGGTCGATCCAGGGTGCGCCGACGAGGATGAAGGCGAGCAAAGCCAGTGCGGCGATCACTCCGGACATGCGACCGCGGCCCCCTGAGCCGATGTTGATCAGGCTCTCTCCCACCAGCGCGCAGCCGCCCATGCCCTTGAAGGCACCGGCGACCAGATTCGCGGCTCCGAGTGCGAGCGCCTCGCGATTGCCCTTGCCGCGGGTTTCGGTGAGTTCATCGATGAGTTGCAGGGTCATCAGGGTCTCGATCAATCCGACCAACGAGAGGATGACGGCGTAGGGCAGGACGAAGCGGAAGGTCTGCCAAGTCCAAGGCACCGCTGGCAGGTGCAAGGTGGGCAGTGTGCCCCCGACACTGGACAAGTCGCCGACCGTTTGGGTGGAGATACCGAAGGCGGCGATCAGGCTGACGACGACGATGGCGACGAGGGAGGATGGGATCTTTTTCGTGAAGCGCGGCAGCAGGTAAACGATGGCCATGGTCAACGCGACGAGGCCGAGCATCGTGCCGAGGGCGCTGCCGTGCAGCCAATCGCCGACGACCGCGCCATTGCGCTCCCGGAACATCTTGAGCTGGGACAGGAAGACGACGATGGCGAGGCCATTGACGAAGCCCATCATGACCGGATGCGGCACCAACCGGATGAGACGTCCAAGTTTCAACAGTCCGATGATGATCTGGAGGACTCCCATCAGCAGCACGGCGAGCAGCAGGAACTCGAAGCCCGCTCCGGGACCGCCACGGCGATCACCCTCGGCGACCAAGGCGACCATGACGACGGCGAGGGAACCGGCGGCGGAGGAAATCATGCCCGGCCGACCGCCGAGTGCCGCGGTGATCAGGCAGACGATGAAGCCGGCGTACAGCCCCGAGATCGGCGGCACTCCGGCGACGAAAGCGAATGCGATCGATCCAGGAACCAAGGCCAGTGCGGTGGTGAGGCCGGCCAAGGCGTCATCCTTCCACGTGCCGCGTTTCTTTTGGAAGAGCTGGGAAAACATCGGGTGCGGCTTGTCGGGCACCGTGGCTCCAGACTCAACGGAAAATCCTTCGCCAGCCTCGGTGCCACGGTTTTCCGAAGCGCGAGCCGAGGCCGGTGGCAGTCAATCGCCGTGGGTCCACGCGGTGATGCAAGGAGGCTCAGTCCGGATCGTGATCTGCGAGTCAAAGGTTCGTGGAAGTTTGAACTCAGGATCGCGGTAAACGAAGCAGCCGCTGCGAGAAGAGAAGAACTCGAGAGCCGCCAGTTTTCCATCGGCATCATAGTGGGCTACGACGTTGCCAAACTGCAGGTACGGGCTTTCGTCCGAGGAGCCGAATCGGGCAAGGGTCTTCGGAATCATTCTCCGCGGGATCTTCCAAGACTTTGCCAACTTGAGCTAGTGGACGGGATCCGGGGCCAATTCGATGAGCCCTAGCTCCGATGGCGGGACCGAATCGAGCTGGTGGTAAAGTGCCGTCATCCCCGAGATCCGCTCCTTGTTAGAGAAGAAGCGCCGGGTTTTCGATTCTTGGCTCTCCAATATTTGGAAAGCGAACGCGAACAGACAAACCCACCCGGCGATTGCCATGATGCGGAGGAGAAGCTTCCCAGCCGTCATAACTATTCCATCACGCACGGCAGCAGCACTGCATCTCGCATGCCGTGGATCTTTTTCTTGTCCGCGGGGGCGAGGGTAGCCAGCGCGCCGGCGAGTGAGGTGTGGCCTTGGTCGTCGGTGAAGTAGTAGGGACAGAGGCGGACGCGGCCTTTCATCTGATAGACGCTGCCATCTTCACGATAAACGGGATGCTCGATCAGGCGGCCTTCGCTGAAGGATTGCATGATCCATGGCTGCTGGTCGAAGTCATCCATCGCGATGCGGACGCGCTCGCTCCACTCGGCCTGCGAGATGTCGTGGCCGACATGGACGCCGCGCGAACCCCAGGCGGTTTCGTGAAAGCCGCTGATCTTGAGAACGAGCCGGCGCTGCTTTTGGCTGAAGGCGGCGACTTCGGCCCATGAGTTCACGCCGAGGACGGGAAGCGCTGCTTGGGGGGGCAGTGGAGAGGGATCGACGACCCAGCCGTGAGGGACGATGTCACGAACGCGCGACAGATGGCTGCCGCGGAGCGCCTTCTCCCAGACTGGCTTCAGGGCCGGTGTCCAGAGGAGGGCGAGCCACAGCTTGTCTTCCAGGTGTGGCTTGCAGGGCGGGCTGAGCAGGATTTCTCCCGCCGCGGATTTCTCAGCGAGACGACGCGCCTCGGGAATGGATTCCCAGTCGAACCACTCGAAGAAGCGATAGAGCGCGCGGCCGTCCGGTTGGTATTCCTCGGCGGATTCGACGGTACGACCGCCGCCGCTTTCGCGGGCCAGCCATTCGAGCTCGCGGCGGTAGTCGGCGGCTTCTTCGGCGATCAGGATCGCTCCGTCTTCCGGCAGCACGGAGGAGAAGCCGGCAAGCATGCCATCGCGTCCGCCGAGCACATCGAAGCCGGCGTCGGCATAGGTGCGGGAAAGCCAGGCCGTGATGCCAAGCCCGCCGGGGACGGAATCGAGTTCGGTCAGCGAAAAGCCACCGCCATCCATCAGGATCAGGTCGGGTCGGATTACCCGCGGCATCGCATCGCGGGACTCAGGCTGGCGCTGGAGGTCCGCCATCCATGCCGGTTTGCCGGTATCGAGAACCTCTGCGATCCAGCGTGGCATTTTCCCTGCGGCGCTGCGCCGGTAGAGGTCGTCGCAAGCGCGCTGGAATTGCGCCAAGGGGTGGCCCAGCGACTGGAGGAAGCGGCCCTCCGCCTTGGTGAGCTTCAGAGGCTCCGGCGAGTATTGCCAGTTCCCTTCGAAAAGTCCGCCTTCCGGTAGCGCGGCCCGGATTTGATCGAGGGTCAGGCTCATTGCAGCGACCGCAGCGCGCCGCGGACCAGTTCTTCCACCGAGGCACCGGGGAGCGCATCGAGCACCTGGCGGATCGCCTTGCGCGATTCGACCTGTTTGTAGCCTAGCGCCATCAACGCCAGTTCGGCATCGGCGGTGGCCGGGGCCATCTGGCCGCTGGCGACCTCCTGCCAGGTATCGGCCACGCCGACCTTGTCCTTGAGTTCCAGCACGATGCGCTCGGCGGTCTTTTTCCCGAGGCCCTTGATTTTCGAAAGCTCGGCGGTGTCGCCGTTGGCCACACAGGCCTTGAAGCGGCCGGCCGGCATGCCGCTCAGGATGGCCATCGCGATCGCCGGGCCGATCCCGCTGACGCGGTCGATGAGCAGCAGGAACAGGTCCCGCTCCTCCTCCGTGGCGAAGCCGTAAAGGGTATGGGCCGTCTCGCGGATGTGGAGGTGAGTCCGCAAATCCACGGGAGAACCCTCCGAGGGGTGCAGCCGGTCGAAGGTGGAAAGCGGCACGTGGACCTCATAGCCCACGCCGTTCACGTCCACCACCAAGCGGTTGGGATAGGCTTCCAGCACCTTGCCGCGCAGCCGTGCAATCATTGTGGGGCCAGCTTGGAGCGGGTTTGCAAACTGCCAAGGGCGAAGTTCCGTCATGCTTTTCCGAGGGGAAAATGGCCCGTTTTTCCTCGAAAAACCCCGCTTTACACGGGGGAGGTCGCCCCTATAGTGCGCGCCCCATGACCGTTCTCGCCACCTGGCTCGACATCAGCATCAACCTGCTGCTGTTCGTTTTCGTCGTCGTCTGCCTGATGATGAGCATGATCATCCTGATGCAGCGCCCGAAGAACGAAGGCCTCGGCGCCGCGTTCGGCTCGAACACGACCGACCAGCTCTTCGGTGCCCGCACCACCAACGTGCTGCAGAAGGCCACGGTCTATCTCTCCACGCTGTTCTTCGTGATCACGCTCACGCTGGCCGTCCTCATCGGCAAGCGGAACGCCAGTCGCCCGACGCTTATTGCGGAAGCCAAGCCCGCCGAAGTGAAGGTCGAGGAAAAGCCTGCCTCGATCTCCGAGGAAGCAGCCAAGGAAGAAAAGCCGATCGAGCCAGAAGCCGCCACACCGCCCGTGCAGGTGCCGGCTGAAACTCCTGCTCCCGCTCCGGCCGAGGAAACCAAGCCCGAAGGTGAGCCGAAGCCGGAAAGCACCCCGGCTGAGGAGACCAAGCCAGCCGAGGAAACGAAGCCGGCGGAAGAAACCAAGCCCGGCGAATAACCGGAAGATCAGTTTTCCAAGCAAGGCGCGTGGCAGAATGGCCGCGCGCCTTCTTTTTTTGAGAGGGATTCCCCTTGGACACCGGCACGGACCGCGCTTGATTCGACCCAGCATGACCCCTGATGCCGAGCTTCCCGTCTGGGCGCGCGAAGACGCCTTCCCGGAAGCGGGTCCCGGTTGGGGCTGGGTGGACCGGAAGGGCCGCCGCCAGGAGGTCGATAGCTTTGAGGAACTCGCCCGAGCCATCGTCGAGGATGCCGGTGCGCGGGTCGATCTGGTGTGGACGCCCGAAGCCCGCGGCTACGTGTTACCGGAGGAGATCCCGGGGCTCCATTCCGCCCTCCGTGAGTCCCGCATCCGCTGGGCGAGGTGGGAGATCGAGGAGGGGAAGCGGCAGATGATGGTTTTCGGCGGCATCTCCGCCGTCATGGTGCTCTGGAGCTATTTCTCGACCGGCCGGATTCTGGCCAGCGGGTCGGTGGGCTTGGCGGTGCTGTTGTTCTTCCTGCTCGGGTTCCTGCCTTGGTATCAGGGGCAGAAGCGCCTGAAGCGAGCCAAGCGCTGGGCTGCCGGTGAGATGGCGGCGGATGCCCAAGTCCTCCGCTTCGAAACGTGGCTGGCCATTCAGAAGGCCCCGGCCACCCGACTGGTGTTCCGGCTGATGGCGGTTGTCGGCATCGTGCAGCTATTTGCGGAACTCCAAGTCTACAATCATCGACACGGCTTGGAGGGGGCGAAGGCGCTTCTCGGGGTGTGGCACTACGTGATCAGCTTCGGATCGCTTGACACCTTCGGCACCACGGTCGCCGAGGCAGGCTTGACCAAGTACGCCGGAGGAGTGCCGAAGTCGGAATGGTGGCGGCTGCTTACCGCGCCCTTTCTTCACGGCCACTGGTTGCACTGGCTGATGAATGCCTCCGCGATGGTCTACCTTGGCAAAAGGGTCGAGTGCTTTGCCCGCTGGCCACACATGGTAATGGTTCTGCTTCTTTCGATGTGGATCGGCGGCGAGGCCTCGGCGCGCTTTCTCGACAAGCCATCGGTGGGCATTTCAGGCGGACTAATGGGGCTGCTCGGCTTCCTGCTGGTCTTTGAGACGATGCATCGCAAGCTGGTCCCGGAGAGCGCCCGGCGTCGATTGCTGGCGGGCATCGTGATGACCGGTGTGCTGGGATATGTCTTCCGTCACTTCATTGACAATGCCTGCCACGCTGGCGGTCTGGTGGCCGGCATGATGTATGCCGCGGTGGTGTTTCCGAAATCCTCGTCGATTCACCGGCCGGGGACTACCTCCGCTGACCTCGTCCTCGGCGGCGCTGCGCTTGGCCTGCTAATCGCCTCGGCGCTGTTGGCCTGCGTGAAGATGATCGGCTAGCCCTGTTAGAACGACGAGCTGTAGCGGATCTCGCGGATCACTCGCAGCACGCCTTCCATCGTCCGAGCCCCGTTGGCAATCCATTCCTCGCCGAACTCTGCAAAGCCCATGGGCTTGGCCGCCGCACAGAGCAGCGCCGCGAGCACGAGTTGGTTGGCCAGGTAAATGATCACCAGCGAGAGGAAGGTGCCGTTCTCCCGCAGGTCCGGTTGGTCGCGCGGGATCATCCACAGCGTCCACAAGAGGTGGAAGGCCCAGAAGAAACCGACCCAGCCGAAGAGTATCTTGTCCGACACCGGCGGCATCTCGAATGCCAGTCCTAACAGAAGGTGCACCACCACGCCGAGCGCCGCCCACAGCGGCACGAAGTACGGCGAAAGCGCGATGAAGATGTTCGACTTGTCGGTGGTCACGTAGCCGCCTTCAAGGCTCACGCCCCAATCGCTGACCCGGCCACGGAAGGCCCAGATGGAAAGGATGTGCGTCAGCTCATGGCCAAGCACGTAGAGGTAGAGGAAGAACGACCGGAGCAGGCCGGAGAAGAACCAGCCGGTCATCAGCAGCACGCCGGTCGCGAAGTACCAGAAGGCCGGCATTTCCCAGAACTCGCGCTTCTGCGCCGCATCGGTGAACTGCTGGAAGAATGTCCACGAGCTGATCCAACACAGTGGAAGGAGCAGCGTGCCGAGCATCCAGCGGACCATCCGATTGACGATCCCCATCGGCGGGTCCTCGTAGCCCAGCACCGCGGTGCCCGCGATGGCTGCCCGGACGTGCTTGAGTTCGCGTTGGTTCAGGCGCCGGTTGATCCGCTCGTGGGCTCGCGCGTTTGCTCTGGCCAGTATCTCCGAAAAAGATTGGCGGCGCTTGCGACGGGCATTTCCCGTCGTGGAGCCGAGCCGGATCTTTTTCTTGGGGGTCCTCGCCATGCGCGCGGACCTGATTACTTCGGGAAACTTAAGGAATCAAGAGCGAAGAGGTGTTCAAACGATCTTCAGGCGGGCGAGGTCTTGGGTGTCAACGAGTCCGACCGCGCAGCCCTCCGCATCAAGCACCACCACATCGTCCACGCGATGCGAGCCGATGGTTTGCACCGCCTCGACCGCCAGCGAATCTGCCGACACGCTGATCGGCTTGCGGGTCATGAATTCCGCCACCTGCCGGTCGCCGACGTGCGGGTCGCTTTGATAGCAGCGTGCGAAATCGCCGTGGGTGAAAATGCCGCCCAGCTTGCCATCGGCGGCGGCGACGACGCAGGCACCGGAGCGGGCCTTCGACATGGCAACGAGTGCCTCGCGCACGGTGGCCCCTTCCGCCACTTGGGCGAGTTGGTCGCCGGCGCGCATGATGTCGGAAACCTTCGTTAGCAGTGCCCGGCCGAGTGCGCCGCCGGGATGGAAGCGCGCGAACTGCTTCTCGGTGAAGCCGCGTGCTTCTAACAGGACCATCGCCAGTGCGTCGCCCATCACCAGCATGGCGGTGGAGGAAGAGGTTGGTGCGAGATTGAGTGGGCAGGCCTCGCGATCCACGGACGTGTCGAGCGTCACATCGCTGTGCTCGGCGAGGGTGGAGCTCCGCTTGCCGGTGAGCGCGATGACCTGGACATCGAAGCGCTTCACGTGCGGGAGCACGTCGAGCAGCTCCGAGGTCTCGCCGGAGTAGGAGAGCATCAGCACGGCATCGCCGTCGGAAAGGATGCCGAGGTCGCCGTGGAGGGCGTTTTGGGAGTTCAGTACTACGGCGGTGGCACCGGTGGAGTTCAGGGTGGCCGCGATCTTGTGGCCGATGTTGCCAGACTTGCCGATGCCGGCGACGACGATCTTGCCGCGGCGGTCGAGGGTGTCCTTGAGGATCTCGACGGCGCGGGTGAAGTCGCCGTCGAGCCGCGCCGCCATTCCTTGCAGCCCCTCGGTCTCGATCTCGATGACTTGCCGTGCCTTCGCCAGAACGTCCATGGGCGGAGGATGAACGGTGGGGGCGGGGGATGGGAATGCGGAATTACCGCGGCGCAGCTCTCCGCAAGTCAATGCGAGGTAACAATCAAGCTCAGCGCCCCGGCCCATGGGACGCCACGATGGCACAAAGGGCAATGGCCAGGTTCGCTGGCTGGTGACTCACGTCGTCTCCCATTCGTCTTCAAACCTCTCGGTAACTGTACCGTCTGCAAAGAAGCCGGAATCCCATAGTCGAAAGTGGACTCCGGGCCATACCACTTTTCTAAAACCCTCGGGCCAAATCACGCGACAATCCACGTCCAGCTCATCGCCCTGTTGAAAATCACCTGCGCGGTCAATCCACATCCCAAGAGTGTGCAACCCGTCTACACCATCCATGTTGATAGGCGCTCGTCTGTGGCCGCTCTCGTCAAAATGAAAGGTACGTCGGCGGTCCTCGCCGTGCTCGGCGAAAGTAAACACTAGGCGTGCGCGAAACTGTGGCTTGGGGTAAGGCATGTCCAAGTCAGCTAATAGCTATTCGGCGACCGGTCCATGTTCGGGCGAGCGGTTCACCGAGTTACCGCCGGGCTGGTGCTGGTCGGGCTGTTCTGCCGAAGATTTCTCCAAGTAGCCGAGGCGAACGAGGAAGGCGTCCGCTTGGGCTGTGGTCTTCTCCTGCCACGGTGCCTTGTTGAAGAAGCCGTGCGGTTGGCCTTCCGCTTCGAAGAGTTCCACCTTGGCTCCGGCAGCGACGGATTTGTCGACGAAGGAGCGGATCTGCGGGTGGAAGCGGTCCCTGGTGCCGACCATCACGAGGGTGGGGGGAAGGGTTTTGATGTCGAGAAGGGCGGGCGAGATGCGTCGTGCTTCGGCTTCGTCGAGTCCTCGCGTCAGGCCATTGTCGCTGGTGTTCCCGAGTGCGGTTAGGTCGACTACCGGGTTGTAAAGAAGCAGGGCATTTGCCTTTGGCGACACCGCTGCGTCGTCGCCGTTTACGAGGAAGGTGCAGGCCGCCAGGTGACCGCCTGCGGATCCACCTGCGGCGATGATTTTACCGGGGTCGATACCCCATTCGGCGGCGTGGCTGCGGACCCAGCGCGTGGCATCAAGCGCGTCCTCGACGCAGGCGCTCGGAAGCACGCCATCGCGCGATTTCACCCGGTAGTCGGCGCGGAAGCAGACGAGTCCGCGTTTTGCGAAGTATTCGGCCTGGGAGCGGAACTGTTCCGGCTTGCCGCCCGTCCAGCCTCCGCCGAAGAAGAAGACGATGGCCGGGCGCTTGTCGGCGGCTGTCCAACCCGGCGGACGATCGACTTCAAAGGCCAGCTCGCGTGTGCCGACCGTCTTGTAAACCACGCGCTCAGGTGCGGCCTCGACTTGAGCCGAGGTTAGCAGGAACAGGGCGGTGGAGATCGTTCGGAGCAGGTTCATCGGGAAACAGATTTCGTTGGAGCCGACAGTGTTCCTTCACGATGCCACTTACCATGAGCCTCTCTCGAAGTAGATCTGGCCGGTCTTCTTATTGACCGCGTATCGTCGCCGATACTCCTCTCCGGCTATTTCCTCCTGAATTGCGTAGGTTCCCTGTGGAATGGTTTTTCCCGCGCATGACCACTCGGATGTAGTGGGCTGGAAGTCTCCGGTGTTCTTCCAATACTTGGGATCAAGGTTCAGGAACGCATCCACTTGCTCGGGTCTGACGGTAAATGATACGTCGGCCGAGAAGTCCCCTTGGAAATCCACAATGCTTTTTTCGCCGGTCAGATCGGTGGCATCCTCCGGGACTTCGAAGCCGGATTCCTTGAAGATGTTGCGCAGGTGGACCTCAAGCGGCTGGTTCTCTTGGTCGATGTCGTGAAGGACTCCCCAGGAGAATAGAACGGTCGGGATGATAATAAGCGCAATGCATCCCCATCTCGTTTTCTTGGGTGGCGACGGATTCTGGGCCACTTCATCTGGCTCCGTTTCTTCGGGATTCATTCCTTTGGCTGGGGGTTCACCTCCAGCGAAAGATCATCGAGGTAGAAGACCGAATCCTTCTCGCCGCGCGAGTCGATGGAGAGGGTCATCTCCCGGCCCTTGAGATCGAGGACGGGGCGTTGCTCGATGGTGAAGTCGCTCGGGGTGCGCTCGAGATTCTTCCCGAGATCAAACTCGATCCGGAACGGCTGCCAGCCGGGCTGCGGGGTAAGTTCGAGCTGCTGGTGGACAGCTTCGTACTGGATCATGGCTGGCCAGCCGCTCGCGACCACGCGGAGCGCGGGGCGGAGGAGGGGCTTCGCGGTGCCTTCGGTGTAAGTCCAGCCGGTCAGGACGTAGCGGGCGCCCGGTTGGGCAGTGATCGGCTTGCCGTTTTCATCCGCCAGACGCTGGGTGAGGTGGGCTCCCTTTTTAAGCCTCGCGACGTTTCGTCCCGACTTTGCGAAGATCCGGCCTTGGGTGACGCGGGCGATTTCGCAGAGGTCGGCATCCTGGGTCGTGAAGTAGTCCTGCCAATCGATGAGCGCGAAGGTGTTGCCGGTCGTGTTCAGCGAGAGATCGGTGGTCTCAAAGCCGGGGTTTTTGAGAACCGGGGCACCATGGGATTGAAGGAGCCGGGGACCGAAAATCGTGGCGGCGATGCCTAGGGCCAAGGCGGCGACTCCGCCGGTGATGGCGAGGGCGCGGCGTTTTTGTTTCTTCTTGGTGGCGACTTCCAATTTCGCGCGGGGGCCGACGCGGAGTTCCTGGCTGCGCTGGATTTCCATCGCTGGCCGGCCATCCCGCCGGGCAAGGACCACGCGGCGGGTTTCCAGCCATTCCAGTTCGTTTGGCTGGATGGCGTCCTTGAGGTCGGATTCGAAAAGCAGACGCCGGGCACAGCGATCGCGTGCGGATGGATCCTGACGGAGCAATTCTTCCAAGCGCTGATGGCCCGCCTCGTCCAATTGCTGGTCGATGAACCTGGCGAAAAGCTCGGCGACCTCGTCGTCGGCTCCGGGGGGATGGGCGGGCAATTCGCTCATGCCGGCGGGGAAAGCTGGCGGGTCACGCACTCGCGGAGCAAGGAGCGGAGCCGCTCAAGGCGCTTGTAGAGGGTCAGGAGGTTTTTGCCGGCGCGCTTGGCCTCATCGGAAAGCGCGGCGGGATTGTCGTCGCCGTAGCGCATGCGGATCAGCTCCTGCTGGTCCGGGGTCAGCTTGCCAACGCAATTTCGCAGCGCCTCGACCCGGTCGGTGGGCTCGGAGGACGCCGGACGCTCCTGCGCTGCCACGGCATCCGCAAGCGATTGGGCGACATCGGGCGCGAGGAGTTGCAGCCGGCTGCCGTGAAATTTCCGTCGCGCGGCCATGCCGACGTGTCGGGCGCAGGCGAGGGCATGGTGGAGAAACGGCTGATCGCCTTCGTCGAGCGGGCCCTTTTTCCAAGCGACGAGGGCGACTTCCTGCACGCAATCATCTAGCAGGCTGCCATCGGGCACGAAGCTGGCAAGGTAGGCGCGGACGGATCTCTGCGATCTCTGCCAGTAGTCGGAGAACCGGCGCATACGGTCGGCATCCTGCCGTGCCAATGCGTGCTCCCCACCGGCCGCCAGCAGGCGTTCGGGAGAATTGGCGAGGCTGAGCGAATGGGACATGGCGGCGGGCCTGCGGGTATACACTACCCATGGCTCGCATCGGACCGGGGCGCGATGTAAAAAACGGGTTTGGCGGGTTGGCTCCCGATGGAAGAATCCCCGTTTCATTCTAGTGGCGGCCGCGCGGGCGTCTTGGTAAATATCCGGCGGATGATTACCCGGCGGCTCAAGCGATGGATTCTTGGTGCGGCCACCTTCGCTTGCGGCTTGGGGGCTCTGGCGGGAGCTATGCCGACCGAGGACTTTATGTTATTTTTGGTCGGGCTCGGCGTTTATGGCTCGGCTCTGGGAGGACTGGGCTGGGCTTGTGGACTGCTCACGCGAAATCTGCGGCTGAGGAGGGCGTTGGAAGGCGGCTTTTACGACAAGGGATTGAGCATGCTACAGAAGTGGCGGAGGGACGACGAGCTGACCGCGACGCTTCGTGACAAGGTTCCGTTTCCGGACGACGAGGTAAGACAGCGGATGATTGCTGCGGTTCGCGAACTGCTGGCCCTGCAGGTGGCGGCGGCGGACCGGTCGAATCCGCACATTTCCGAGGAGCTGAGGAAGGACATCAAGCGGCGCTGCGGGCAGGTGCTGCTTTCCTTGTGGCCGAAGTGCCAGGATCTTGTGCTGCTGGGGCGCCCGGGATTGGATTCGCCAGCGGCGAATGCCAAGGTTTCGCAAATTCTAGCGCCTTTGGATCAGTTGGCGGAGATGACCGCGGCTGCGCGGTCGCGGATCGCGAATGCCACCTTGGCGGGGAGTTCATTGGAAATCCATGATGCCTTGGAAAGTGCGGGGGCCATGAAGTGGCAGGCTGGGGAGTCTCCGCGAATTCAGGCGATGCTGGAGGGAAGCTGAGACGCCGGGTCGGCGCACTTTTCCGCAGAAAAATGTCAGGTCCCCGTCTGGGAGGGACACTTCTTCCGCGGTCTACCCTCAAACGTGGGGGCTTCCTGTTTTTCTCCTGAGCGATTAAGACTGACCTCACGTCTCTCGTAGACCGAACCCACCATTTCCGTCCGAATCCGATGAAACCACCCTTGCCGGGCTTTGCCCGCTTCCTCGCTGTCACTGCGCTGATGCTGGCGCAGGCCCACGCCGCGAACAAAATCGTCTTCCTCGCCGGCGGCAAAAGCCACGGGCCGGGCGAGCACGAATTCCGCGCCGGCTGCATGCTGCTGGCCAAGGCCCTCAATGAAAGCGGCCTCGACGTGCAGGCGGAGGTCCACAGCGGCTGGCCGTCCGACGAGAAGGTGCTCGATGGCGCCAAGGCGCTGATCATTTACGCCGACGGCACCAGTGTGGTCGGCAAGGGCTGGGAGAAGGTCGACCAGATGGCCAAGAGCGGCGTTGGCCTGATGTTCATGCACTACGCCGTACATCCGGAGAAGGAAGAGGCGGACAAGTACTACCGTCCGTGGATCGGCGGGGCCTTTGAGACCGACTTTTCCGTGAACCCGCACTGGGTCGCCGACCTGAAGGTGCTGCCGAATCATCCGGTCTCCCGCGGCATCGGCTCGCTGGTCGAGGCTTACGATGAGTTTTACTACAACATGCGCTTCATGGCGGAACGCGCCAAGGTCCTCGACCTCGTGACCGCGGTGCCTGAGCGCGACAATATGAAGCGTTACATCAACCTGTGGAACCGGCACGGGGTCGAGGGCCTCGGCAAGAAGCAGACGTTGATGTGGGGCATCGAGCGGCCCGATGGCGGGCGTGGCGTCGGTTTCACTGGCGGCCACTACCATCGCAACTGGTCGGTCGATGGTTTCCGCAAGCTGGTGCTGAATGCGATCGTCTGGACCGCCGGTGTGGAGGTTCCCAAGGACGGCGTGAAGACGAAGCCGCTCTCCGAGAATGACCTCAACGATAACCTCGATGACAAGGGGAAGGCGGACCGCCTGACCCTGGTCAAGCCGGGCGAGTTCAAGAAGATCCCGACCGCGGCGGTCGATACCAAGCGTGAGGCCGCCTTCCCCCAGGATGGGCCGCGCAAGTTCGAGAATGCCGGCAGGAGCCCGGCCGCTCGCAAGGGAGGCGCTCCCGTCCGGCCTGTCGCGGAAAGCCCGAACATGAACGCCAAGGACGCGCGTCTGCACGACCTCAAGGCGAAGATCGAGGATGCGAAGGAACTTTACCTCGTTGTTTCCGACAATGGCGACATGGCCTTCGACTGGGCGGACTGGATCGAGCCGAAGATCTTCTTCAAGGATGGCTCGTCGAAGGATCTCAGCGACCTGCCATGGACCTCCGTCACCACTGGCTATGGCGAAGCGAAGGTGGGCAAGAACATCAATGGCGGAGCGCTGACCGTTGACAAGAAGACCTACGACAAGGGCATCGGCACGCATGCTTCATCGGTCATCGTTTATCAATTGCCGCCCAACGTGCGCGGCTTCACCGCGAAGGTCGGTGTGGATGACGGCGGCATGTTCCAGAACGGAAAGACGCAGGCTTCCGATGTGAAGTTCTCGGTCTATACCGAGAAGCCACCGGTGGGCGGTGATCAAGGCGACACGATCGTGCCGGAAGAACTCTTCTCGACTCCGGACAACAACCTCGAAGTCACGGTGTGGGCAACCACGCCGATGCTGAAGAACCCGACCAACATCGACTTCGATGCCGAGGGCCGGCTTTATGTCGCGGAAGGTGTGAACTACCGTCACGCAGGCGGCACGCGGCCGGCCGGCGATCAAGTCGTGATCCTTTCCGACACCGACGGCAACGGCCAAGCTGACACCACCGAGGTCTTCGTGCAGGACAAGAACCTCGAGTCACCGCTCGGCGTGGCGGTGCTGGAGAACAAGGTCATCGTTTCGCAGCCGCCGGATCTGATCGTTTACACGGACGTCAATGGCGATCGGAAGTTCGACCCTGCCGTGGACAAGCGCGAGGTGCTGCTCACCGGCTTCAATGCCCGCCAGCATGACCACTCGCTGCACAGTGTGACCGTCGGCCCCGATGGTCAGTGGAACTTCAACAACGGCAACTGCGCTGGCATCTTCACCGACAAGTCCGGCAAGACCTTCCGGATCGGCAGCGGCTACTACAAGGATGGTGGCGGCACCTGGTATCAGGACACCCGCTCAGTGGCGGGCAAGCCGAGTGACGACGGCAACGTCTGGGTTGGCGGCTTCTCCGTCCGGATGAATCCGGACGGCACCAATGCCCGCATCGTCGGTCATAACTACCGCAACTCGTATGAGCAGGCGCTGACCTCGTTCGGCGACATGTTCCAGAGCGATAACGATGACCCGCCGGCTTGCCGCGTGGCAGAGGTGATGGAAGGTGGCAATGCCGGCTTCTCGTCCGCTGATGGCCAGCGCTCGTGGGCGGCTGACCGCCGGCCGGGCCAAGACGTTCCGATTGCCGAGTGGCGTCAGGAAGATCCGGGCACCATGCCTTCGGGCGATGTCTATGGCGGCGGTTCGCCGACCGGTGTCGCTTTCTATGAAAACGGCGCACTGGGCGACAAGTGGCAGGGTCTGTTGCTCGCCTGCGAGGCCGGCAAGAACGTGGTCTTTGGTTATCTGCCGGTGCCGGATGGCGCGGGCTTCAAGCTCCAGCGCATCGACTTCCTCACCTCTAACAAGGAGAAGGAATTTGCCGGCTCCGACTTCCTCGGCGGCAAGGCGAGCGGCGAGCTCAAGACGCTGTTCCGTCCGTCCGACGTGACCGTCGGTCCCGATGGCGCCCTCTACGTTGCCGACTGGTTTGACCCGCGCGTCGGCGGGCATGGCACGATGGATAAGTCGGGTTCCGGCACCATCTACCGCATCGCACCGAAGGGCTTCAAATCCGTGGTGCCGAAGCTCGACCTCACCACCACCGAAGGCCAGATCGCCGCGCTGAAGAGTCCGGCGGGGAACGTCCGCAACAGCGGCTTCACACGCCTCAAGGCACAGGGAGACAAGGCCGTGCCAGCTCTCGTCGAGCTGCTGAAGGACAAGAATCCCTACATCGCTGCTCGCGCCGTGTGGCTGCTCGCTCAAGTCGGGCCGGCTGGCGAGAAGGTCGTGGCCGATCTGCTTTCATCCGACAATGCCCGCACGCGTCTCGTGGCTTGCCGCGCGGTTCGCGCTGCCGGCGGTGACGTGGTGAAGCTTGCCGAGAAGATGGCGGCGGATCCTTCCCCGATGGTGCGTCGCGAGGTCGCCCTTTCGCTGCGCCCCGTGCCGGCGGACAAGGCGCTGCCGTTCCTCGTCACCATCGGTGAGAAGTTCGATGGCAAGGATCGCGCGTATCTCGAAGCATTCGGCCTCGGCTGCTCTAACAAGGAAGCCGCGGTGTACGACGCCCTTCGTAGCAAGGTGACGGGTTCGCCCGAGATGTGGACGGATTCATTCGCATGGATCGCCTGGCGTCTCCATGCGCCGCAGGCCGTGGCCGACCAGAAAGCCCGCGCGCTTTCCAAGAAGCTCAGCCCGGATCAGGTGAAGCTCACGCTGACCGCGCTCGGCTTCACCAACAGCGCCGCCGCTGCCACCGCGATGATCGAACTCGCGAACACCGCGGGCTTTGACCAGAAGGACCTGGCCAACTGGTGGGTGAATAACCGCAAGGGCAACCTGTGGAAGCCCTTCAATGTGGACGGCATCCTCAAGGCCATGGGCCAGGATCCGGCGAACGTGAAGCTGACCGCCGTCGAAATGCCAGCCGAGCCCGCCAATGCGCCGAAGCTGCCATCTGCCGCCGAAATCGCAAAGATCCCGGGCGATGCAGCTCGCGGCAAGGCCGCCGTGGCAGCCTGCTACATGTGCCACCACATCGGCGACGCCGGTGCCGAATACGGCCCTGACCTCACCAGCTTCGGCAAACAGCAGCCAGCCGAGGTGATCATTCAAGCCATCATCAATCCGTCCGCGGACGTTTCGCACGGCTACGACGGCACCGAGATCAAAACCAAGGACGGCATCACCATCATGGGCATGGTGCTCAGCGAAGGTGATCCGGTTATCGTGAAGTGCCTTGGAGGCCAGACCCAGACCATCGCCAAGTCGCGGATCGCGAGCATGAAAAAGATGGAGAAGTCGCTGATGTATTCGCCGTCGCTGCTGGGGCTGAACCCGCAATCGGTGGCCGATATTACCGCCTATTTGAAGAGCCTGTGATCAACGTTTGATCGATTGGTCGAAGCCCGGCACTCCCCAAGGGTGCCGGGCTTTTTCGTGTCGGAATCGGGCGAGGGCTTCAGGCGGCAAAGCCACCGTCGATCAGCAGGCTGGCACCGGTGATATACGCCGATTCCGGTCCCGCGAGATAGGCGACGAAGGAAGCGATCTCATCGCCCGTGCCGTAGCGTGGCAAAGCCATGAGGCTCTTCAGCGATTCGGCAAAGGGACCATCCTTCGGGTTCAATTCCGTATCCACCGGGCCGGGCTGCACGTTGTTCACGGTAATGCCGCGCGGTCCGAGATCACGGGCGAGACCCTTGGTAAGACCTGCCACCGCGGCCTTGCTCGCGGCATACACGCCGCCTCCCGCGAAGGGCATGCGCTCGGCATTCGTGCTGCCGATGGTGATGATCCGTCCGCCTTCCTTCATGTGAAGCGACGCTTCCTGCGAGGCGACAAAGACGCCGCGCACATTGATGGCCATCAGGCGGTCGTAGTCGGCGAGGGTGAATTGATCTAGCGGGGCCATGACCGCGATGCCGGCGTTGTTGACCAGGATGTCGAGGCCGCCCAGTTGCTTCACCGTCTCGCTCACGGAGCGCTTCACTGCTTCCGCATCGGCTGCGTCCGCTTGGATGGCGATCGCCTTGCGGCCGGCCGACTCGATCTCCTTCACGACTGACTCGGCACGATCGGAAGAGCTGCTGTAGGTGATGGCAACCGCAGCACCTTCGGCGGCGAGCCGTTTCGCGATGGCAGCGCCGATGCCGCGCGATGCTCCAGTGACAAGAGCGATCTTGCCGGTGAGCTGGTTGGTCGATTCGGTTTTCATGATAATGTTCCCGGGGTGGGTCGTTGGTGTTGGTTCCGGCGGTTCGTTGGCCGTGGGAAATGAATGTCATGCCAGAGCCGATTTGCCCAATGCCGTGATCGTTGCCTGGCCATGCTTTTTGGGAATGGTGGCAGCCGCGCATGGACTTAGACCCTGAAGATCTCGTCCAGCTCGATCACGTGCTTTCCGGATCCGAAAGCCTTGGGTGCCTTGGCCAGCTTCTCGGCCAGGGTCGAGGTGGGCAATGGCCGGAATTTCCGGATCAGGCCCAGGCCATTCAAGAACTTCAACGCATGGGCCATGATGCGCTCACTCGCTCGATCCGTATCCTTCCGGAGTAAGAAACCCGGTCTGAAAACAAGGCATTGGTCGAAGCCCAGGCTGGCGATGTGCTCATCGAGCTTACCCTTCATTCGGGAGTAAAACACCTTGCTGGTGGCGGATGCGCCATAGGCAGACACCACCACCGCGCGGGGAACTCCATTCCGCTTCGCGATCCCGGCGAATCTCGCAGGGATGTCATGGTCGATCTGCCACTGCTTTTGCTTGGAGCCGGCCGCTTTGAGCGTGGTTCCGAGGCACGAAAACCAGACCTCGCCTTTGATTGCGTTCGACACCTCTTCCAGCTTTTCGAAGTCGGTGACGACTTCTGAATACTTGGGGTGCACCCGCCCGCTTGAACGACGCACGAACGCCACGACCTCCGTGTAGCCGGGATCTTGTAACAAGACCTCTACGAGGTCCTTGCCCGTGGCGCCAGCGGCTCCGATGATCAATGCTTTCATGTGCACCTCGGCCTCATGTTGCAGAGGATGGTCCGACACCTAGTTCATGCCGGGAGGGGAGGACAGTTCAATTTGGGTCGCGGGTGCTTGACCAGCCATCTCACCAGGCGAAGCAGCAGGACTGCGAAGACGAACTCGAATCCGAGGATCAACCACACTGCGCCGGTGAGCGGAGCGCGTTTTGCCGGTTCACCACCACCGCTCAAGGAGAGCTGATGAAGGATGGCGGTCTCTGCGAAATGGGGTGCGTGCTCGATGTCGGAAACCATTCTGGGCAGCAGGAGCGAACCATCGGGCAAGGGGATGCTTCCGGCGATCATCTCGGCACCGAGCATGCCGGCCTTCTCGTGATCGCCATGCAGACGTGTGGAGCCGATGCCCAATCCGGTGGCGCCGGTGCCAAAGCCCCAGATCACCGGCCCGGAGTCGGCATCGAAGTAGAAATCGGGATGCTTCGAGCCGCGCGGAAACTCGCGCCAGCCAGCGGCGAGGCGGCCGACCTGCCAGAAGTCCGTGACCAGCTTCTGATAGAGCGCATCGGCTGCTTCCGGATCGAGGTCGCAGGCGTAGGAAAAGAAGAAGCCATTGGTGCAGCCACGCGACGGTCCCCAAGCCTGGCCGTTTTCCACAATGGCCATGTAAGGTGGCAGGTCTCCGGTGAAGTTCGCCATCAAGCGCTGGAAGGCGTGCTTGGCCCAGGCTTCCCGCGAGGGGTCCGCCCTCTTGATCATGGCGATGCCCGCCACGACATCGGCGGGGAAGCATTGGGCAGGGTAGTCGTCGACCAAGCCATGGTCGGAGGCATCGATGTCCGCGGCGAGGTCGTCGGTGAGTTGCTTCAAGAATGGAAGGTGGTCCGTCTTTCCTGTTAGATGGTGATGGGCCGCAAGCGAACCGATGACGAGCATGCGGTAGAAGCAGTTCGGGTCGTCGAGGTAGTCATCGCCCCAGTAGTTCTTCACCCAGGAGGCGTGACCGGGATCGAGGATGATGCGCGCACACGCCTCGATGGCGTCCTTGCCGGTTTCCTTTGGCGGGCGACTCGCGAGTGAGGGATCAGCGTTCCACTGGGCCTGGAGGTTCTCGGTGGCGAGCAGGTAGAAGAAGGCACCATAGACCGGGGACTCTGTGGCGGTGATCTCGTTCGAACGCAGTGTTTCCGCCACGCTGGAGGCGATGCGCCGGTCCACGTATCCCGGCAAGCGGCGGGATAGCGATGCGTGGAGATTGAAAGCGAAGGTAGAAGGCTCGGCGGATCGAAGGCCGCGATCCGTGAGCAGATACCACGCTGTCTTCGCGAACGGGAACACCACCAAGGCCAGCGTGGGTATCAGGATCAGGATGCCAAGGGTGCGCAGGATCAGCTTCTTCATGCTCGCCCATTGAGAATGCCGCTGGTGTGCGGGCTTGCCATGAGGCGAGCGTGAAAAAGCGGTGAAGTACGGAGGTTGCCGTAGTACTACAAGGCGGCCCGAGTTCTTGCCACCAAGGTGGAATCCGGTGCCGACGAACCTTTCAGCCAATGCACGCTCGCAGCGAGGAAGCGATGGCGGAATGCGGGGGACAACGCATGCCAATCCTCGATGATGGCACTGCTGAACTTGTAGTCGTGCGAGTCCGTGCCCTTCATGTAGATCAGCCGTTGCGCGGCATCGACGAAGGCCTTCGGGTCGCCGCCGGCATCGAGATAGCCGAGTGTCCGGCGCGCTGCCGTGAAGCGATCGCTCATCAGGCCGGAAAAGATTTCCTCCACGGCCTCGGGGCCGGAACCGCCATCGGGCACCGGCTCGAAGGTATCGATCTGCACGCCCTCCGTGGCACCCGCGTCGTCGCGGAAGAGCGGGAGGAAGGAAGCATTCTGGAGCATCAGGAAGCGCCGCGTCTCATCACTCGCCGCATGATGGAAGGCGTAGTGCAGCGCGTTGGTGGTGGTGCAGGCATGCAGGGCCACGATGCCCGGCTTGCGCATCAGCAATTCGGAAGCGGTTTGAAACATCGCGTCCCACACTGGCTGCGGGCTGGCACCGGCATTGATGAGTTGGACCACTTTCGCGGCGGTATCATCCCACGTGCCGCTGCGCAAGGTCGCGAGCATCTCGGCGGCGACCTCGGGGCGATTTTCACCGCCGTTCCAAGTCGCACGCAGCTCCTTGAGGCGTTCCAGATTTTTCCGGCCCGGGCGATCGGCGAGGTCATCGCGCTCGGCGGGACTCCCGTCATCGTGCGCAAGCAGGGCATAGGAAAGCGACCGCAGCACCGGCTCGGCATGATGCCAGCCGATGACGTGCAGAAGTCGCCACGAATTGGCCACGTAGATCGCCTTGTGCCCGATGTCGCGGTAGTCGCGCGCGCCGTAGCGGCAGAAGAGATCGAAGGCAGCCTGCGTATCGCCACCGCGCGCCAGGGCGGCTGCGGCCGTGTCGGCGCAGGAGGTATCCCACGCATTCATTCCCATCGTGAACGCCGCGGCCGCGCGGTCCGATGGGGGCACAGCGGGCTCATAGACGCTCTCCATGGTCCAGTCGCCGGACTGTTTGTCGCGAGCCTGTGACGATTTGAACTGATCGAGTGCCCAAAAGACCGGCAGCCAGCGGTCCGAGTCGGGGGCATTGAGGCTGGCGAGGTGGGCGGAATTCACCACCAGCACGGCGTGGAATTTGAAGCCGACCGGTCGCGGCTGGATGTTGCGAATGCCAGCCAGCAGTAGCGCGGCAACGACCTCCCGATGCGTGGTGCCGCTGCGGATCTTCGCGCCCACTTCCTCCAGTAGCCGTTCACGTGGAGTCTCTTCCAGCAAGCGGACGAGTGGCTCGATCTCCGGGCGAAAGCGGACGATGGAGGGATCGAGTTTCGCTTCTTGGGCCGAAACGCGTGGTAGCCCTGCCAGAAAGCTGAGACCGCCGAGAGCGCCCGTGCCGATGAAGTCCCGCCGTGTGAAGTCGCCGGTCATGAATGGATGGCCCCTTGGGAAGACCAAGCTGCACTCTGGACTAGAACGCCTTACGCTGCAAGGAGCCCGATGGAATCTTTGGAGGCCGCAGGTCGCTTCCCCTACAAAAACTCACGGCCGGCACGGGGGTAAACCCAAGAAACCCCGTGCCGGCCGCGTTCAGGATCGGTTGCTACAAACTGGAAGGTGAAACCCAAGAAACCAACCGTTCGCCACAACCTATGTGGGTTCAAATTAAGCGGTGGCCGTGCCAAGTCGCGCCCAACCTTAAGGAAAAATCGTCACATAAGGGCGCGAATTTCGCGTGCATGAACGCGGTGAATCGGATCGAGGCGCTTACTTGCCGTCCACGATTGCCAGCACCGCATCGTGCGAAAGATCGGCGCGTTGATAGGCGCTCATGGCGTTTTCGATCATCGCGATGGAGGTTTCGCGCTCGTCGTGAATGACCTGCACGTCGTGCGCGCGGAGCTGGTCGACCTCCGTCTGGAACTTCGCGCGGGCGAAGACAAGGATGCCGGGATTCTTTTCCCGCACCAGCGGCAGTGCAGCCAAGGTGATGGCAACGGAGGGGAAGGTGAAGGCGACGAAGCGGGCGCGCTCGATGCCGGCGAGGTCGAGGGCTTCGGGATGAGCGGCATCCGCGAAGAGCACCGGCTGCCCGGCTTTCTTAAGTTCGCGGACGGTGTCTGCATTGAGTTCCATCACCAGTGTGGGGATGTCGCAGCGGCGCATTGCTTCATTGAGGCTTTGGCCGACTGGACCGTAGCCGCAGATGATCGCGTGGTCGGCGATCTTGCGGACTGCCGCGACCGGGGCCATGTCGGGTGCGGGCCGGGCGGAGGATTTGACGCCCTTGCTTTCCAGCCAGCGGCCGACTGGGCCCGCTCCACGCATCAGGGACGGCACGAGGCCCATGGTGACGGCTGTGCAGGCGAGCAGGAGTTGCTCGATACCGGGATCGAAGAGCCGGAAGCCGCCGGCCTTTTTCACCAGTACCAGCGAGAATTCCCCCGTGCTCGCCAAGCTGGCGGTGGCCAATAGGGCGGGCCGCAGCGGCACCTTCATGATCCGGGTCACGGCGAGGATGATGCCTCCTTTCACCGTCAGAATGAGGATGGTGCCGAGCAGGACGAACGCCCATTGGTTCGCCAGCGCGCCGAGATCGATCATCAGGCCCACAGAGACGAAGAAGATCGTCAGGAACAGGTCCTTGAACGGCAAGATGTCCGCCATGATGCGGTGCGAGTAGATCGACTCGCTCAGCACGAGGCCGGCGGCGAAGGCACCGAGCGGGAGGCTGAGCTGCAGAGCCTCACCCGCCAACGCGACCGCCGCGCAGGTCCCGATGATCGTCAGTGTGAAAAGCTCGCGGCTGCGGGTGCGGGCCACAGCGTGGAGCAGCGGCGTATTGCCGTAGCGGCCGAGCAGGATGGCGGCGCCGAGGAAGAGCACGCCTTTCCCCATGGCCCAAGCGACCTGTCCTACGGTCGATCCACTATTCCTGCCGTAGATTGCCGGCAGCAGCAGCATGAAAAGGATGACCAGCAGGTCTTGGAACAGCGCCACCCCCAGCGAGAAGCGCGCACCGGGGTTGTTCGGCTGGCCGATTTCCTGGAAGGATTTCATCGCCACCGCGGTGGAGCTGAGGGCAACAGCCACCGACAGCACGATGGTTTCCGGCCACGGCAGTCCGGCCAACAGAGACACCGCCCCGGCAATGACGGAGGTCATTGCCACCTGGAGACCGCCCCCGAAGAAAGCCAAGCGCCAGAGATGGCGGAACTCTTCGACGGAGAATTCGAGGCCGAGCGTGAACATCAGCAGGATCACGCCTAGCTCACCGATGTTCGCGATCGTGGGGTCGTCCGGGCCGATCCCGATCAGTGTCAGCACGCCGCTATTGGCGATCAGCACGCCGCAGAGGAAATAGCCCACGAGCAGGCTTTGGCGCAGCTTCACCAACGCCAACGACACGAAGACCGCCAGCACCAGCACCATCGCCAGCATGCCGAAAAGCGGCGTGATGCCGGAGCTGCCGGCGGCGAGGGGAAGGTGATCGATCCAAGGCATGGGCATCGCCTCTAGCATTTCCGATGCACGGCGCGGTGGGAAGCCTCGCGTCAAAACATGGATCATCGGGGCGCATTCGCGGCTCGACGCCTACGCGGCCCGGCCCATAGTCGCCCGCGTTCCCCGGAAGCGGGCGATGCCACCGTGGCGGAATCGGTAGACGCCGCGGACTTAAAATCCGTTGCAGGGTAACCTGCGTGCCGGTTCGAGTCCGGCCGGTGGCACTTATGGTCAATGAATTGAAGCCCCTTCGATCCAAGACGGCCAGATGGTGAGATGGCCGGGTGCGAAGGTGGAAGGGGAACGAGCAGCGTGTGCGCGACTCGTGGGTCCTGTCCTAGATTGCCTGCCGGAGAGCGCGGCGCACCAAGTCGGCCAAGTTCTTGCCGTTGATCGAATGGGCTTCGTACTCCGCTGCGGGGATTTCCTTCACGCTGTCAGAGGCACAAGACTGGGCAAAGACGGTGACCTTCCGCACGTGGCACTTTCCATCCTCCTCAGCCACAAGGATATAGTGATGATCGGACCCACGCTCACCACGAGTGGATCCAAGGTAAATCTCGCGCATGGTCTGGTACATAGGAAAGGAAAGCACGCTTCCGTGGTTCGAGTTCGGAAGCCGGGAGGGGCCCCTCTCTTAAGGATTCGACGCGGCGGAGTAGCCGTCGGTTACAAGGCACGCCGGAATCCGGATAATTTCCTTTGAATGACCTGACCCTCCCTCACGGCGCATTCGCCACGGGGAGGTTCGCTGGCCAGCGACCGTATTTGAGAGGGCGACGAGGGTTCGTGCCCGTCGGCTTTGCAGGGGGAAAAAGTGGGGCTCCGCGGAAGCGGCGCGTGGCGGCTTTCGTTATCCGCCCGGGACCAGATCGAAAAGATTCCGTCCCCCGTGCGACTCCGGTGGGGTGGTGGTCTCGCTGCCAGTGGCCGGGGTCTCCGCCGCCGGTGTGCTGGGACCGGCTCCGCCGGTCACCTCGCGTTCAGGCTCAGGCTCGGTTGTCGGCGCGGAAGTCGGGGTTTGCGTTGGCGTGGTTGGCGTCACCGCCGCCACTTGGCCGGGCGTCGCTTGGTCCAATTGTTTGGTGAGGTCGTTGATGAGCTCTTCCCAAATCATCAGATCCCGCTCGGACAGGTTCACCAGCGCCTCCGCTTGCGGGAGGTCCAGTTCCTCCTGAAGCAGCTCCTGTTGCTGCTGCGGGTCCAAGGGCTTTGTGTCAGCGGCGGTGTCTTCACTCACCGGCTTGGAGCTTCCATTGCTGCCACGGCCATCGACGATCTGCATGCCGGGGTCATACGATTGCGTTCCCCGCACCAGAATGGGGAAAATTCGCGTCTGCTGATCCGCGGTTAGCTCGAGATCGTTGGTCAGCTGTGCCAGACGGCGGAGCGCAAACGATTCGATCCTGTTGGCACTGGCTTCGAGTTCCTCATGGCGCGGATGGCCCGGCTTCACTCGAACCTTCAAGTTCGTCCGCAGCGTTGCCTGAGCTCTCTCCGGAGAACCGGCCACGCCCGCTCTAGACCGGCTTGGGCGGCCGGGCTTGCTCGAGATCTCGGGGCGGAAATCTCCGGCTTGGGATTCCTGCTGCCACGCGCCGGATGCTCCGGCTCCCTGGAATTGTTCCTTCGCCCCCTTGCCGCGATCCGCCACCGGTGTCTCCGCGTGCCTACTCTCGTCACCATTGGTGACGACAAAGGCGAGCGTGCCGGCAATTACCAGCATCACGACTCCAGTGATGAAAGGCAGGCGATGGACCATGGCGACGTCAGGTCAGGTCTGCGGGCGGAGGGCTTGGATCTTTTCGTCGAGGCTTTCCTTCTCCTTCTTCAGCTTCGCGGCATTCGGGCCATCCAGCTCCTCGATGAGCCGGCCATACAGCTCGGAGATCTGCTCGTGGTAGCTGAGAATGGTCTCGTCGCGCTTGAGGCGGATTCTCGTTGCCGCGTGCTGGATCTCACGCTCCACGGTCACCTGCTCCTGCGGCTTGAGATCCAGAGAGCGTTTCAAGAGAGAAAGCGTGTCCTGCTCCCAATGGGCCGAAACCTCGGGCTTGGGCGGAGGGGTCTTTTTGCCCTGAATGTTACCCGTGGCGAAACCGCAGACGAAGACGGTCACCAGGGCGAGAAGGATCACGGCGTGATCACGGAAACTTGGCTTCATGGTGCTTCAGGGATCGGGATTCGGGGCGAAGACCGCTGGTTGCCCGAAGGAACCAAGCGGTCTGCCAGCAAGAGATAGGCGAGGATGCCAGTCAGCATGATGAGGCCGGCTGCGGCCCAGCGTCGCCAGATCTGGCGCAAGAAACCGGCATGAACTTGTGCGCCGAGCTGGGGCAGCCAAGCGATCGAGTCGTGTGCCGGCGCTATTTCTGCCGCCTGCTCGGTCACCGTGCGCCGCAGCTCCTTCCGGCCAGCGGCCGCGAGCGTCTGCCAGGATGGCGGGGTCTCGGGTTTCATGACGATTCGAGTTGTTTGAGCAATGTGTTGAGCTTTTTGCGGGCTCGGAAAGCGGTCACCTTGACCTTCGATTGGCCCCAGCCGGTCAAAGCGGAGATCTCGGCCACTGAACGCTCTTCAAGGTCGAGCAGGCGGATGACGATTTGTTCGTGCGGCTTCAGTGCGGCGATGAGCCGGTCGAGAAGTCCGGACACCAGATCCGGATCGTCATTTCCAGCGTGGTCTTCGGCTTGCGATTGGATGTGCTCGAGGGCCTGGCGCTCGGGCTCCGTGAGATCGGTCGCCATGACGGCGGGCCGTGCCTTTTGTCGGCGTAGCCAGTCGTAGCAAGTGGTTACCGACAGCCGGCTGACCCAATGACTGAAAGGCTGGGGGCCGCGGTACTGGTGCATCTTCACGAAGACCTTGATGAAGATCTCCTGCAGCACGTCTTCGACGTCCGCATTGCGGCGGATCTGGCGGCTTACCAGCCGCGCTACCAAGGGATGAAGGAGGGAAACGATCTCCTTGCCGGCGGCTTCCTCGCCCTTGCGCGCTCTTTCCAGAAGAGCCATCGAAGGCTCATGGGGCTTGGCGGAGTCGGCCTCGCCGCTCAAGGCGGTCACACGCGGCGTCGCGTAGACGCCCGCCTGCGGCGCATGGTCGACGACCTCCGGGGCCGTCCAGAGCCCGTGTTCGATTCGTCCGCTATGGATGAAACCGCTCATGGGGTGGGCGTGCGTCGCACGCGGTAGTAGCGCTGGGAAGGTGCAGGTGAGGAGGAATCGGCGAAGGAGAGAAGGCCCGTGAGCTTGTTCGCGGCGAAGCGCGATCCGGGCAGGGCGCTACTCCAAGACTCGAGGTCCGGGGAAAACTGGACCTGATAGTCGAAGCCGGTATGCACCGGCCAAGTGAGCAGGCTCTCTCCGCTGGCCGTCTTGTTGACGCTCTGAAAGGCAAAGGGCCCCGGCGGGATCGAGGCCACCAACCAATCCGCCACGAGCAGCCAGTTATCTCCGCTTTGTCCGGCAGACCCGGATGCCAATTCCCACTCCGCGGCGACAGGACCCAAGGTCAACGCTGCCTGCGCGGAGGTGAATTTCTGGGTGAAGAGAGGCACGGCATCCAGTTCCGCCGACCACTCGTTCTTACTGAAGTTGATCGACACATCCAGGATTTGAAGGGCGGCGATACCTAACACTTGGTCTCCCCGGAGGAACGTGGTGCCAGTGTTGCGGACCGTGACCCCGTCGTCGGTCAGGACCTTGCCCGTCGTATTGTCGAAGACCACCGCGGCGAGGAATGCCCCCGTCATGTTGTAGAACGAGATGTAGAACCGGTCGCGCTTCGAATTGGTGGAGTCTTGCACCCCTAGCAGGCAATTGAACTGAACCTCCGGGAAACCGGTGGCCACGGGATCGTGATTGACCGGGCGGTAGACCAAGGTGAACGCATTGTTCGGCGAGGCGTAGCCCAGATATGCGGTCTTCCCGAGGGGCAGATCCGCCACCGGATCCTGCATGATTCCCTGCACCCCGTTATTCGAATTGTTCGAGACCCAGCCGTTACTGCCTCCCCAGCAGTTGTTTCCCACCGTGAACTCCTCGAACTGCGTGGAATACAGCGTCCCCGCCTTCGACACCGGCGTCAGGAATGACACCGAGGTTAGGAGGGACACCGCACTGGCAGTGGTGAGGAAGCGCTTCACAAATTAGTTAGCCGGACTTCGCGATGAGGGTTGCAGAATGAGTATGAGAAAAGGGTGAGGCATAAGGGCATGGCCCGGATCACCCATTTCGATGGACTGCAAAGGCGGCGACTCTCTCCCGAGAATGGGCATGCCTATTCGTCCCGATCGAAATTCAGGGTGATGGAGGAGTTGTGGGCGGCTTCCCTGGCGGGGACGGCGGTTTACCTCGCCCGGTTCCCTTGAAGAATTCCTCAAGGGTCACGAAGCCGTTCTCATCATCATCCATGTGATTGAAGAGGTTCGCGGCGACGTGCGGTGGGTTATGGCTGAACCTTGGCAGGGTCGAGAACTCCTCCAAGGTGAGGAGCTGATCGTCACCCGCGAGATCGAGAAAGAGAGATGCCACCTTGTTGTCCATGCGGCCCTTCAGCTCGGCTACCGCTGCCTGACGCTCTGTCTCATCGACCACGCCATCGCCATTCGAGTCCCAGACCTTGTTCCCTTGGCCGCGCGAATTGGCGCGGGATTCCTCGTAAGCCTGCCGCTCTGACTCGGAGATCGTCCCGTCTCCATTCACATCCAAAAACGCCGCGACGGACGACGTCATGCCAGGAGGCACGGCCACGCAAACTCCGGCTAGAACAAGCCATGGAAAGAGTAGAGTCTTCATGATTGAAGTCCTGGGTGAGCTTTCGGGTGTAGCCCTCGGGAGGGCTACGTTGATTTTTGGATGCACGGTACAAGCCGAACTCGTCCTCCCTTCCAGGGGCGAGTTCTCTGAGCGGCTTGGGCCAGCAGGGTAAGGGATGAGGTCCTGCAAGGCAATGCCTTCCATTGCCCGGGATGGGGGCCAAGTCGGACTGGTAGCGCTTGTGCGACTTTACTTCGCTGGGATGCGAGTGCGAGCGGCTGTGTATCCGGCGGCTTCGGCGGTGATTTCCCATGCGCCGCCTGCTTGAGCGCTGCTGGCCGGGGACAGGTGCAGCTTGCCGGAGTCGGAGCCGCGGGTTTCGGCCATGCCTTGGGCCAGGCTGAGGATCGCGCGGATGATGGTTTCGCCTTCGGCGTCGGAGACCGCGATTTGGGGCGGCATGGGGACCTCGCCCCAGACGCCGCCGCCGCCGGTCTTGAGCTTGGCTTGGAGGCGGGCGGCCACGTCGGCTTGGTCGCGGTATTTCATGGCGACGTCCAGATAGGCGGGGCCGACCGAGGTCTTGTCCACCTGATGGCAGGCGAAGCATTGCTTGGAAGTGGCCAGTTTCTCGATCTCCGGGGAGAATTGCGGGCCGCCGGCGTCGTGGCCGGTCGGCGGGATGTAGCGGGCGCGGACGACCAGCTTCGAGGGATCGGCAGCGCCTTTGACAGTGAAGGCCACTTCCTCGGCGAAGCCGAGCTTGTCCGGCTTGCCGGTGAGATCGAGGGTCAAGGGCGGCTGCGTTTGCTCCGCCTGCAGGGCCACGCGGGCGACTGCGACGGCACCCTTGGCATCGGTGGCCACAGCCCGCAGTTCGGATCCACTGCTGGTCAGGGTGACGGAGGCACCGCTGCCGACTTTGGTTTCACTGACGCCTTGGGTGAGCCACCACTCGATGTTCACGCGGTCGTTGTCCGGGTCGCTCGCAGTCGCCGTGTAACTATTGCCGCTGGTGGCGATGGAGATGACGGGCGGCTTGTTGCCATCGTTCGGGCGCAGGCTGCGGATGCGACCGTCCTTGTTGAAGTACCAGTCGCCGCCGTACTCGAGCAGCCACAGCGTGCCATCCGCGCCCATCTCGAGGTCCATCGGATGCATCAGCTTGTCCATGATGGGCTCGAGCTTTTCGAACTTCTCATCGGGACCGAGCTTGGCTTTCCACATCTTGCTGCGGACCCAATCGTAGGTCAGCAGCGTGTGGTCGTCGTCCCTGCCCAGGATGTTGTACTTTCTACGATCATCGTAGTAGAAGACCGGGCCGGCCATGGCGTTGCGACCGCCGCTGCCCACGGTGGGGAATTCAGGGCTGTCCGAGTAGGGATACCAGATGAAGGCCTTTTGCGCGGGCGGCAGATCCGTGAGCCCGGTATTGCGCACGCCGGGATTCTTCGGCTTGGCGGGGTCGGTCATGTCGCCGGGCTTACCGGTGTTGAAATCGACGATGGCGTAGGGCTTGTTGTCGGCGATGACGAAGGGCCAGCCGAAGTTGCCGGCTTGCTTGGCCTGGTTCACCTCATCGTGACCGCGCGGTCCCTTCGGGCCTTCATTGCCTGCATCCGGGCCGACTTCCCCCCAGTAAACGACGCGGGTTTTCGGATCAATGGAGATGCGGAAGGGATTGCGACAGCCCATCACGTAGATCTCCGGGCGGGCCTTCGCCGTGCCGGGCGGAAAGAGATTGCCCTTGGGGATTTCGTAGCCGTTCTCGGTCGGTTTGATCCGCAGGATCTTGCCGCGCAGGTCGTTGGTATTGCCGGCGCTGCGCATGGCATTGGCGTGCTCGTGGCCGTCACGATCGTCGAGGGGCGCGAAGCCATCGCTCTCGAAGGGGTTCGTGTTGTCGCCGGTGCTCAGGTAGAGCAGCCCGTCCGGCCCGAAGGCCAGCGAGCCGCCGTGGTGGCAGACCCTGTCGCGGCGGTCCGTGGCGACATCCAGCAGGGCTTTCTCGGACGAAAGATCGAGCCGCCCATCCTTCAGCTCGAAGCGCGAGAGACGATTGAGCAGCTCCTTGGGATGGCTGTAATAGAGATAGAGGCGGCGGTTTTTCGCGAAGCCGGGATCGAGCGTGATGCCGAGCAAGCCGTCTTCACGCGCCCACGGCGAATTGCGATCCGCTTCACGCAAGGCAGTCACCGGCACCTCACCGATTTCAAAAACCCCGCCAGTGGACGGCCGCACGCGAAGCACCCGGCCCTCGCGTTCGATGACCATGAGGTCGCCATTCGGAACGAGGGCGATCTCCATCGGGTCACGGAGTTTTTCGGCGACAGTGGTGCTCTGGATGTCCGCGGCCGGGGCGCACATGATGGCGGCGGTGAGAAGGGCGGTCGTGCGAAGGAGAAAAGCAGCTTGGGGCAGGCGGTTCATGACGGGGTGCGACGGCTGAAAGGGGAATGTCCTAGTTGGAAAACGGGTTAATTAAAGGATCAATTGCCGGGGCGGGAAGGTGGCGGGAATGTCTGACGATCGGCTCGGGCGATGGGTGGGTCCGGGTGAAAAGGAGGCTATCGGGGCAGGCGGGCGACTGCCTTTCCCTTGTGGGAAAGCCGATACTCCTTTGCTTAGGCAAACGTTTCGTCTGAAGGCCGTCCACGCGAAAAAAGGCGTTTCGGGGGGCTTCTACAGCAAGGAAACAGCCCCGTTGACGCGCCATGGGGCCGGTGATGGGATTCCGGGCATGCGGCTCGCGTGTCTTCTCTTCGCTTCTCTTTCCGCGACGTTGCTCGCGGCTCCGGTCGAATTGGTGACGCCTGATTTGAGGGATGCCATCCAGCCGCAGATCGTCGTGGCACCTGCCGGGGGCATCCATGTCGTCTTCGGGAAAGGCAGTGCGGTGTATCACACAGCCTCGGCGGACGGCTCGAAGTTCTCGGTGCCGGTGAAGGTCGGGGAACTGGAAAAGCTCGCGCTCGGGAAACGTCGTGGCCCGCGGGTGGCCGTGAGCGATGGGCTTGTGCTCGTCACCGCGATCTCCAGTGCCGACGGCAATCTCCACACGTGGACTTCGTCTGATAAGGGTCAGACTTGGAAGGAGGGCTCGGCCTTGAATTCCAAGGATGGTTCCGCGCGAGAAGGCCTGCAGGCGCTCGCGAGTGATGGCCGCGGCCACATCGTCGCGGTGTGGCCCGACTCGCGTGCGGGCGGGATGGAAGAGTGGGGCCGCGTTTCTCACGATGGAGGAAAAACGTGGGGGCCCGATGAGCGCATCTACGGCTCACCGAGTGGCAGCATCTGCCCGTGCTGCGTGCCCAGTGTGGCGATCTCGCCTAAGGGCAAGGTCGCGGTGATGTGGCGGAACTCGCTGGAGGGCTCGCGCGATCTTCATCTCGCGACTCGCAGCGGTGATCAGCCTTTCTCGCCGGCCATCAAGCTTGGCGCCGGGACATGGAAGCTCGAAGGCTGTCCGATGGATGGCGGTGGCCTGGCCTTCTCGCCGGGTGGCAATTGGCTCGCGGTATGGCGTCGGGAGAAGGCGATCTTTGCCAGCTTCGCGGAGTTTCAGGAAATGCCGCTGAGCGATGATGCCAGCCAACCCGTCGCGGCCTATGCCGGCAACACACCCGTCTTGCTCTGGGAATCCGGCGGTAACCTGATGATGAAGCGCGGTGACGCCCCGGCCGCGAAGTTCGCGGACGGAGGCAAGTTCGCGAGCGTGGTCAGTGGCAAGGACGCGGCCTACTTGGTGTGGGAAGGCACTGCGACAGATGGCAGGACACTGCTCTTCGAGCGGTTGCGTTGATCCACGTTATTCCTTCTTCGGCTCCACGTTTTTGAGCAGGCGGAACAAGTCGCTGTTCGTCGTGAAGATGGCGGTGGTGTCCTTGGAGAGAGTGCTCTGGTAGGTCTCCAGCGTCTTCATGAACTGATAGAAATCCGCTGCAGAGGGACTCGCGTTGTAGGCCGCCGCGTAGATGCCGGTGGCTTCAGCGTCGGCTTTGCCGCGGATCTCCTGTTCCTTGCGATAGGCTTCGGACTCGATCTGTTGGAGATCGCGCTCCTTGCGGCCGAGAATCTTGGCGGCTTCGCCTGCGCCTTCGGAGCGGAAGCGGTCGGCGATCTGCTTTCGCTCGGAAGCCATGCGGGCGTAGATTTTTTCCACCACGCCCGGCTTGTAGTTAATCCGCTTGAACCGGATGTCGATGAGCTCGATGCCCCAGGTCTGAACCTTAGGGGCGGCGGACTTGAGGATCTGTTGGTCGAGGACGCTGCGGCCATCGCGGATCGGAGGAAGAACGCCGAGGTTCGAATCGGCGGCCACCAGCGCTTCATCGCGCTGGGGCTTCCGCTCCTTGTCGCTGCGAATCACTTCGATCAGGTCGTGGGAAGCGATCACGGCGCGGGTTTCGCTGCCGATGATGTCGTCGAGCCGTGAAAGGGCACTGCGTTCGTCGCGCAGCTTCTCGAAGTAGAGCTTGGGATCGGAGATCCGCCAGCGGGCGAAGTTGTCGACCGTGATGTAGAGCTTGTCGCGGGTCGGCATTTCGGTCGGCGGCCCGTCCCATTCGAGAATGCGCTTCTCGATGCGATTGACCTCCTGAATGAAGGGCTTCTTGAAGTGAAGGCCGGCTTCGTTCTTCGCGGGGTCGGCATTAATCGGGGTGCCGACAGGCTTGCCGAATTCGGTGACGAAGACCTGCTCGGTTTCACCCACGGTGTACATGCTGCCGCTGAGGAGCAGGTAGGCGAAGAAGGCACCGACGAGGCCGAGGACGATGGTAGGACGTTTCATGGCGTGCGAATTCAGCGGGCCGGGGCGACGCCTTGGTTGAGATTCATCAGCGGGAGGAACTGCTTGGCGTCCTCATCGAGGATCACCTTGTTGCCGAGCTTGGGAAGCACTTCGGCCATCGTTTCAAAGTAGAGGCGCTGCTTGGTGATGGCAGGCGCCTTGTCGTACTGGAGAAGGAGCTGTTGGAAGCGGGCGACGTCGCCTTGGGCTTCGTTGATGCGCCGGACGGCATAGCCCTCGGCGCCGGAGATGCGCTGCTGGGCCAAGCCGCGGGCCTTTGGGATGACCTGGTTGTATTGGCCATTGGCCTCGTTGATCAGCTGCTCGCGCTCCTGCTGGGCGCGGTTCACGTCTTCGAAGGAGTGCTGTACCTGCCCGGGTGGGTTGACGTTCTTGAGCTGGATCTGCTCGACGCGCAGGCCCATGTCGATGTGCTCGACGTGCTTCTGAAGCTTCACCAAGGCCTCGGTCTCGATTTCGGTGCGACCGATGGTCAGCACTTCATCGACGGTGCGGTCACCCACCACTTCACGCATCGTGCTCTCGGTGAGATCGCGCAGTGTTGGGCCGGGATCGCGGACCTTGAAGAGATACTTTTCCGGTGAAGAGATGCCGTACTGGACGATCCACTCCACTTGGGCAGCATTGAGGTCGCCGGTAACCATGTCGCGCTCAAGCGCGGGAACCTCGCTGCGCTGGTCGCGATTAGTCGTCCCTGGCGTGTTGAAGCCGAACTCGAGCTTCAATTGACGGCGGATCGGCACGACGGTTGCGGTATCGACGCCGAAGGGGATCTTAAAGTGCAGGCCTGGCTCGGCGACGTGGCGGAATTTACCGAAGCGCTGGATCACTGCCACTGACTCCGGACTCACGGTGTAGAAGCACGAAAAGATCCCGATGAGCAGCAGGATGGCGAGCGGGATGATGAGAGCGGCCCACAAGAAAATCCCGAGGCGGGGCTTGGGGAAGCGGATCGAGGAAAGGGGTGGAGGACCAGCCATGGCGTTAGTGGAAGCGGTTGCGCTCCCATATGGCCCCAACCGGCCGCCGGAATCGATTGCAATCTCGGACTTACTTTCCTTCCGGGTTTTACACCGGCACCGGCACTTCCTCGAGAATATCGGCCACGACCTGACGGCCGGTCACGCCGGAGAGCTTGGCTTCGGGGGCGATGACCATGCGGTGGGCGATCACGTCGGCGGCGACGGTCTGGATGGTTTCCGGTACCACGAACTCGCGGCCTTCGAACAAGGACAGCGCCTGCGCCATTTTCATCAGGGCGATCGAGGCGCGCGGGCTGGCGGCGAGCTGGACGTCGTCGCGTCCGCGAGTGGCGGAAACGATGTCGACGATGTAGCCGCGCAATTCATCGCTGATGCGCACCGTGCGGGTTGCTTCTAACAGGCCGACGAGATCGTTGCGGTTGATCACCGGGTCCAGGCGATCGACCGGATGCGTGTCGATCTGGTCGGCGAGGATCGCGCGCTCTTCCTCCGGGGTGACGTAGCCGAGGCGGCTCTGCACCATGAAGCGGTCCATCTGTGCCTCCGGCAGCGGATAGGTGCCGCGGAACTCGACCGGGTTCTGGGTGGCGATGACGAAGAACAGGCCGTTGAGATCGTGGCGTTCGCCATCGATGGTCGCCTGACGCTCGGCCATTGCTTCTAACAGAGCCGACTGGGTTCGCGGCGAGGCGCGGTTGATTTCATCTGCCAGCAGGATATCCGCGAATACCGGGCCGGGCCTGAAGCGGAACTCCTGGGTGCGGGGATCGAAGATGGAGACCCCGAGAATATCGCCGGGAAGCAGGTCGGGTGTGAACTGCACGCGCTTGAAGCCGGCACCATCGACCGCGCGGGCGATGGCCTTGGCGAGCGTGGTCTTGCCGGTGCCGGGCACGTCCTCGACGAGCACATGGCCACCGGCAGCGAGGCTGGCGAGGATATTGCGCAAGGCCGCGTCCTGACCGCGCACCACGGTGCGGACGGCATCTTCCAAGAGGCGGGCGGTTTGGCGGGCAGAGGTGAGATCGCTCATTCGGTGGGTTTCTGGCGGCGCTCGCGGTCAGCGGCGGAAAGTGTACGATGTTTCTCGTAGATGGACTCCAGCTCACCGCGCGCACCATCCGGCAAGCGGGCGGCCACGCGATCCCACAAGCGGCGGTTGAGGAATTCGCGCGAGCGGGTCAGGGGGTCGAAAAAGTCCAGCTCGGCGAGCACGCGCGGGCCGGCGGGTGTCGCGGCCACGACATGCATGGCATAGGCATCGGCAGAGTCATCCCCGGCTGCGGGCGGCACGCGCACCGACACGGCAGCCCAGCGGCCGGCGCGGTTCACGCCGAGGATCTCTCCCGGCTGGTGCGAGAGCAGTTCATAGCCGGTATTGCGCAGCAGCTTTTCCTTGCCCGCCTTGTCATCGAAGCAGGCCGAATGGGCGAGCATGCCGGCCACATTGCCAGTGGCGATTGCCTTGCGCCATTCTTCCACGGTGCGGCGCGCGTCGTCTTCCGAGGGCGCGGAGTCGGCCGCGATGCCGCCGATGGTTTGGAGCAATCCGGCGGCCCAGTCCTCGCTGCGGGCCTTGGTGGCATCGGCGATCCATTGGCTGAAATCGGCTCCGTCTCTCACTTGGGCAAGGCCCGCCGATCCCGAGAAGCCGGGGTTGGCACGCCAGCCTCCGTCACTGCGGCGGAGGAAGATGGTTTCGATGCGAGCGTCCTCCGGCATTTTTCCGGAGACGAGCTGGACCAGCGCGACCGCCTCGTCACCCGCCTCGTGGATGTCGAGGAGGACCGGTGAGGCCATGTCGTCCGTCTGGTGGAAGCGCTGCCACAGGCGTGCCGCGCGCCCGAGGGCATCGAGCGAGACCTCGGCTTGTCCCGTGAAATCGAGTCGCGGACACAGGGTACTCAGCGAGTCCTCGTGCAATGTGGTGAGCACCGCTTCGGCGGCGGCGCGGGGAGTGGCTTCGCGAACGGGCGGATGGGATTCGGCGAGCTTCTTCGGAAAGAGAGCGAGCAGGTCCGCGTCGAATTCCCCATCGTCCTCCTCTTGGCCCGGACTTGTCTTGTGGACGGCTGGAGCGAGCAGCTCGTGTGGCAGGCGCACGCGCCACAAGCCGGACTTCGAGCGCACGAAGGGCAGATGAACAATCTTCGGCCGAGGCCGGGCGGCAAAGTTCCCGGGGTCGAGCGCGACCACGCTAACCAGCCGCTCATCGCCTTCCGACTCGACCTGCACGATCGCGCGCAGCGCGTCCGGGGCAGCAAGCAGGCGCCACTTCTCCTGGCGGAATTCGGGGCTTCGCAGGGTTCGGGAAACCGCTTGGAAGGTTTCTTCCCAATCGGCCGGACGTGGGTCTTCGAGACCGCCGGTGATGGCGAGGGCGACGGGCAAGTTGCGCGCAGCAAGCGCGGCGAGGAAGTCGGTAGCCAGCTTCTCTGGAGTGGACGAGTGCAGTTCGTCCGGGCTCTTCACTTTCCGCATTTCATCGGAAAGCATGGAGAAGATATTGTCCTTCAGCCGCACAAACTGTTCGCCGCGGGCGCGCAGCATCCAGTCCTCGAGTTGCTTCGCGCGGGCGAGAAAGCCGGGCCGGAAGCTCAGGCCGGTGCTATCAAAGGACGAGGGCACTGGTGCCGCCCGCCACTTGTCCCCGCTCTTCACCAGTCCCACGGCGTGGATCTGCACGCTGCTGGAATCGTAGTTGGTGACTTGAGAGATCAGCACCGCGGCGAGGTCTCCGTCCTCCTTCTCCTCGACCACACGCAGGTCTTCCGGGCGAATGTGGCGGCCCAGGTTGGTCAGCTTTTCCGCGATGTCCGCCCGCTCATCTTCCGGCACGTCGGGCGAGACCGCCGTGTCGCCTACGGAAGAGACCGCATTGCCGCTTTTCAGCCCGCGCAGGAATGACAGCGCGGCGTCGCCCGGCCCGTCGGCGGCAGAGGCCGCCGCGGTCCACGCGAGCGTCAGCACGGCGGGCCAGCTTTTCATAGAGACTGGTGGAACGTGTCCTTGGCCCCCAGCGACAGCACGAAGCCGGCGAGGAGGTCGATGGTCCGCTCGATGTCGTCCAAGTGGGCGGTTTCGACCACCGAGTGCATGCAGCGCAGCGGCAATGATACCAACGCACTCGGCACGCCCTCGCGCATGTGGAAAATCTTGTCCGTATCGGTGCCGGTAGAGCGGCTGCTCGCCTCATGCTGCAAGGGGATTTTGCCCTTGGTGGCGACCTCCATGAGCCGCTTCACCACCAGCGGGTGATTCGCCGTGCCGTGGGAAACGGTCGGGCCGCCACCCAGTTTCACCGCGCCGTGCTTGGTCACGTCGATTCCCGGCGTGTCGGTGGCGTGGGTGACATCGAGGCAAATGCAGGCGTCGGGATTGTGGCGGTAGGTCGCCATCATCGCGCCGTGGCCGCCGATTTCCTCCTGCACGGCATTCAGGCAGAGCAGGGTGACGGCCGGCTTTTTCTTCGACTTGGCGATCTGCTTCAGGACTTGTGCGATGATATAGCCGCCGATGCGGTTATCCAGTGCGCGGCTGATCAGTCGCTTATGGGCGAGCTCCGCCGGGCCGTCTTCATAGACTCCGGGATGGCCGACGCGCAGTCCCAGCGCGGCAACTTCCTTGGCGCTCGAGGCTCCGACATCCACCCACAGCTCGTGAGCCTGTGGGGCTTTTTCATCGCCGCCGTTGTCCCGGCGCAGGTGAATCGCGGTATTGCCGATGATGCCGGGCACCGGGCCCTTGTCGCCGGCGAAAATGATCCGTCGTCCGCGGGCCGTGGCGACGTCGCTGCCGCCGATGCGGTCGAGACGGATGAAGCCGTCGCCCTGGATCGTCTTGATCATGTAGCCGATTTCGTCGGCGTGGGCGGCCAGCATCAGCGTGTGCTGGGATTTGCCTTCGAGCCGCGCCCAGGTGGAGCCGTAGGCGTCGCAGGCGACTTCCGTGGCGAAAGGCCGGAGGTGGTCCGCCCATACCCGTTGGCCGGGCATTTCAAAACCGGTGGGGCTGGGCGTCTGGAGCAGGGTGAAAAGGAACTCCCGGTCGTCTTTCGTCATCCGCGCCATTCAAGCACGCCCGGGGCGGAGGGCAATGGGGGAGTGACACAAGTGTTTCATCCCGGTGCTCCGCGGTGGAAAGATGCATGGCTGGACTCGACGTTCTGTCCGGAACCGATTTCATGAAGCCGATCCTCACCCTTGCCGCCGGCCTGATGGCCGCCTCCGCCATGCACGCCGCCGAGCCCTTCCTCGTCGCCCACCGCGGCGCATCCCACGATGCCCCGGAGAACACGCTGCCGGCCTACGAGCTGGCGTGGAAGCAGGGCGCGGATGCGATCGAGGGTGACTTCCACCTGACGAGCGATGGCAAGATCGTCTGCATCCACGACTACGACACCAAGCGCGTGTCCGGGACCAAGCTGGTGGTGAAGGACAGCACGCTGGCCGAGCTACAGGCGCTCGATGCCGGTGCGTGGTTCAAGCCGGAGTTCAAGGGCACCAAGCTGCCAACGCTGCGCGAGGTGGCGGCGACGGTGCCAGCCGGGAAGAAAATCTACGTCGAGGTGAAGTGCGGCCCGGAGATCGTGCCGACCATGCTGGAGGATCTCGCGGCGTCCGGACTGAAGGATGACCAGATCGTGATCATTTCCTTCCAAGCTCCGGTGATCGCAGAGGTGAAGAAGGTGAAGCCCGCCTACAAGGCGTGCTGGTTGGCATCCTTTGAAAAGGAATCGCCACTCAAGCCGAGCAAGGACCAAGTCCTCGGGACGCTGCTCAAGATCAAGGCGAACGGCTTCAGCTCAAAGGCCGATGAGCGACTTGACCAAGACTTCATCAAGGCGGTCCAAGATGCCGGATTCGAGTATCACTGCTGGACCGTGGATGACGTCGCCACCGCGCGTCGCTTTCTCGATCTCGGTATCCTCTCGGTCACCACGAACCGCCCCGAGTTTCTTCGCAAGGGTCTCAGCGCGGCTCATTGAGCGGCAGTACCTGCACCGGCGTGCGAGCGTCGGTGCGGTCGGCCTTGTAAACAAACCACTGGCGGCGGCTGCTTGTATCAGCCTCCGCGGTGGTGCTCAGGCAGGGCTTCAGCTTGTTGTCGGTGTCGGTGTAGAGAATCTGCAGCGGCACACTCTTGGCACCATCGGGAAAGCGAAGCACCACGGTCTTGCCAGCTGGCAAGCGGTAGCGTTGCTCGCCCCAGATCATCTTCACTTCCACCGGAGCGACATTCACCACGCGGGCGGCACCTCGTGGGATGGCTTCGGGTGAATCATCGAGTGCGAGGCTGCGATTGTCTGCCCAGGTGTTGCCAGCACGCCATACGACGAGAAGCGTGGCCTTCGTGGTGGCAAGACCTTGCTTGAGCCACACCTTGTTCGCTTCTGCATCGCGAAGGGTGACGCTGGGAGGATCGATCTTCGGCATCGCCACGGCTTCGGAGACTTCGCCGAGTCGCAGATGCATGCGCTTCTCCTCGGGCTTCTTTTCTGCACCTTCCGGAGCAGGGATGCCTACGACGATCTCACGTGGAGGCAGGCTGCCTTCCGGAGGATCGACTTCCTGGCGCAAGTTGCCGCGCACTTCTTGAATGAAGGGCGCGCGGTTTCCCAAAGGTAACACGCGCACGGTCACTTGCTCCGCTGGTTGTTGCGCGGAGGCGAGGCCGAACATTGCGACTGATGTCGCCACTCGTCCGATGGATGTCTTCCACATGAGGATATGGAGAGGTCACGGCGCCGTCACATGAAGCATGCTTCCGCGTCGTTTTCGTGACATGGAACAGGCGCAAACCTGTTAGGTCGCTACGACATCGTAACAGCAGCAGTTTTGTAGAAACGCGTTTGATCCGTATGGTCGCGGGCCTTGAAAACGTCGCTCACAACCTTACGCGCTCACGAAAAAGGATTTAGTCTGCTATCCTCGCTGATGCTGATGGTCCTGCTTACCACGCTCGCCGTTGGCCTGCTCGGGCTGTCGTCGATCGAGATTCGTTCCTCATCCCGAAACGTGGCAATGCAGCAGGCCCGTGCGAATGCGCGCATGGCCATGATGATGGCGCTCGGCAACCTTCAGAAGTATGCTGGTCCCGATCAACGTGTGACGGGACCGTCAGATTTCCTGGGATCGAAGAACTCAAGCGGCGCGAAGCTGAAGCACCCGCATTGGACCGCGGTTTGGAAGTCCGTCATGCCCGATGGTGGTCCGGTGATCCGCCGCCAGGGCAATGGCGGTGGCTTGCGTGACCGGCGCAGTCTTGATGGCTGGGATGTCCGTGATGACTTGCTCGCTCAACTCGTCAGCGGTAACGAGGATGGCATTCGCTTCACTGCCGATAGCGGCGGGGACGATGGATCGACTCAAGAGGTGCTTGTTGGAAAGGGCAGCCTCGGGGACGGTCAGCCAGAGTCCGAATCGATCGTGCGTGCGCCAAAGGTGTCGATCGAGGATTCTGATAGTGGGAAGCCTTCCGGCGAGTATGCCTGGTGGGTCGGTGACCTTGGAACCAAGGCCAACATCGCGACCGCCGACCGTTTCGCGGACAAGGGTGGCAATGGTTCCACTCTCCGCCGTCTCCAGATCGCCCAGGATTTCTCGGTGGCAGGTACTTCCGGCAAGGACGCAGAGAACAAGGACCGCGCACGCTTTGTCACGCCGGGCGAATTCGGCCTGGAGACCGGAGGTGATGTGGCCTTCGCGAAGGATCACTTCCACGACTTCACCACGGACTCCGAGTCGTTGCTGGTGGACGTCCGAGACGGTGGCTTGAAGAAAGACCTCACCGCCTATCTGTTAAACGGAAACGTTGCCGATTTGTCGGGGGCTCCCGGCTTGGAGGGACTCGGATTGAAGGATGACGACAATCTGATCGGCGCGCAAAACAAGCGGGCCGAGTCTTTCATGGTCGATGGTGGTGAGTCGAGCCGGATGACGGAGGTCTCCCCTTCGTTCCGACTCTTGCGCGATTGGGCGCAGCGGGCTGACTCAAACTCGCTCACGATGCGCACGGCGAATCCCGACTACCCGGAAACCCGTCCGCCGGATGAGGGGAAACAAAACTCCTACGGGGACCACAACCTGCTGCCGGTGGAGTACAAGAACCGGACGCAATCGGACGTCGCTCCAGTGCTGGTGGAGTCCTCGCTCTACTATAACCTTAGTTACTACGACGCGGCCAACGATCCGGATCCTCGCCGCCGGATTGGCCTGCGTCTCCACCTTTACCCGCGGGTGGCACTCTGGAATCCGTACAACATGTCGCTCAAAATCGGTGCCTCGATGCTTGCGATGCAGATCAATGGGGCGAAGGAGATCGAGGTGACGCTGCAGGATAACCGGAAGCAGCTTTTCAAGATGTGCTGGGGCCGGGTCTCGAATGCCTCAGGCGCTTACTCCGGCCCTCGACGCGGCACGCATTACTTCCAGCTCGAGGGCACGACCATCGGCCCGGGTGAGACCGTCATCTTCTCGCCTGCAGGCAACCGTCCCTACGACATCAATACGCTTTCCAGCAATCTGCTCACACCGGGCCAGCCGCCGGATCCGTCACGCAGCTTCTACATGGACAAGCGCCCGGACAATGATCCGGCGTTCCCGGGGCCGCCACCGGGCAAGCACTCGCTCTTTGGCACCCAGCAAAGCCGCCCGCCGAATCCTGCCATCGCGGATGACCGTTTGTTAGCGCCTCCGCGCGAATGGCGCGAGGTCGTCGGCACCAAGCCAAGCGGCAACATCCAGGCTGCTGGCTATACGCAGGCGGACGACTACTGGATGTTCTGGAAGCCATTCCCGCCGGGTGCGCGGGTCGATACCTTGGCGGACTTCAATCGACTGCCTCAGGGGCGCTGGATTTCCTGTGCCTTCCAGTATGGCGATGAGGACGAGCTGCCGGTGCAGTGGAGCAATCGCGACCCGGTGCCTTTCCAGAAATCGGATGCCGCCGGTGTAACCCGCCAGATCCCTGACCGCCGCACGCGCGATGGCTTCCGCCTCCGCTGGTTCCGCGAGCACGCTTCGAATATCGCCGGATCCGGCAGTCTGAAGGGAACCTCGCATCTAGAAGATTCGCCGATCGCCACCTGGAACATGCGCTCGTCGTATTCGTTCCGCTCCGCCTTTGAGAACGTCACGGACATGGCTCCGCACTTTTTCGGGATCTACACGCGTGACCTGTTCGACGACGCGGTTTCGTGGAATAACCTGATGCCTCGCGGCAGTGGTGGAACCCAATTGGGCGATCCTTTCGATCAGCCGGTGTCGGGGAATTCGCGGATCTTGTTCGATGTGCCTCGTACTGGTGCGGAGGTTGTCTCGCTGGGTGCCTTCCAGCATTTGAAGTTCTCCGAGTTCGTCTGGCATCCGACCTATGCGTTCGGCAATTCGCTGGCGGACCCACGGGTCGAGCGCACGATGACGCAGCCGGATCGCGCCCGCGACATCAACTCCCGCGAAGGCGGCTGGAACCGCGACTCGATCGGCTATTCAACCGACGGTCGCTCGCACAATGACGACGGCGGCGCGAGCGATGCGGACAACTGGGCCTACAGCGCCCGCGGCATGCTGGAGCATGTGATGAAGGACCAGAACACGATCTTCGACTTGAGCTACGAGCTGAACCAGTCGCTGTGGGACCGCTACTTTCTTTCGACAGGCACCAGCCGGGAGAAGAGCGACTTCGTCAAGGATCCGGCTGATCACCCGCTGCCGAACGGCCGCCTCCGGCCGGTGACCTCATCGAAGACCCTGGGCGATGATATTGCGGACTTCCACCGGGCCGCCTCCGCGCTGACAGTGGACGGCGGCTTCAACGTGAACTCGACGAGTGTCGATGCGTGGGAAGCACTGCTGCTTTCCTCACTGGGAGTCCAAGGTGAAAACGATTTGGTCACCTTCCCGCGGATCTTCAATCTGCCTGGCGGAACTTTTGATGGCAGTGATGCGAGTTCCCGCGACGCGTGGATCGGCCAGCGCGCGCTCAATCGCGGTGAGGTGAAAAAGCTCGCACAGGCGATCGTCGAGGAAGTCCGGCTCCGCGGGCCGTTCCTTTCGATGGCGGACTTCGTCAATCGCCGCCTGCGCGACGATGAGACCGGCAAGATGGGAGCGCTCGAAGCCGCGCTGAAGCGCAGCGGCGTCAATGCCTCCTTCCGCCAATCCTATCCGCTGGATAACAGCCGGTCGCTGCCGGACTACAAGCACATGGACAACATCAAGGATCCGACGCGCGTCGAGCAGACGCTCAAGCCTGACACGGGTGCGTGGGGAGCCTTGGGCAATGTCACGCAGGCGGATCTTCTTCAATCGCTTGGGCCGGTGCTCACGGCGCGCTCGGATACCTTCGTGCTCCGGACCTATGGCAGTTCGTTCGATCCGGATGGCAAGGTGATCGCCGAAGCGTGGTGCGAAGCGGTGGTCCAGCGCACTCCGGTCCCGCTGACCCCGGATGACACCGGGCTGAATCCCGACGCCTCGGAATCCCTTGATTTCGGCCGTGCTTTCGAAGTGAAGCGCTTCCGCTGGCTTCATCGCGACGAAGTCTGAGAGCACCCCGGTGAATGAATCCGATGAATCGTCAGTATCCCATCTTACACCCATGAGTCCGTTTCGCCCTGTTTTCCCACTCGCTTCCCCGCGCCTTAGCCGCCGCTCCTTCCTCGGAGCCTCCAGTTCGATGCTCGTCGCCTTGAGCGCCGGCCGGGCGTGGAGCAATGAGCCGATGGTGAGGGAAAGGCCGTCTTTCCAAGCCTATCCCTTCCAACTCGGCGTGGCGTCGGGCGATCCATCCGCGGACGGCTTCGTGTTGTGGACGCGGCTGGCCCCGGAGCCGCTTGTCGGCGGCGGCATGCCTCGCGAGGCGGTCTGGGTTCACTGGCAGGTGGCCGAGGACGAAGCGATGACCAAGGTCGTCGCGAGCGGCAAGGAAATCGCCAGCCCTGATTGGGCCCACTCGGTCCACGTCGAGGTCACCGGACTCAAGCCGGATCGCTGGTACTGGTATCAATTCAAGGTCGGTGCCGAGATCAGCCCGCGCGGTCGCACGCGCACGCTCGAAAGCCCGGATCGCCCTGCGATCGACACGTCGCCGCTGAAGATGGCCTTCGCTTCATGCCAGCATTTCGAGGCCGGCTTCTACACTGCGTATCAGCACATGCTCGCGGAGAGCCCCGACCTGGTGTTCCACCTGGGCGACTACATCTACGAGGGTCCGAGCCGGGATGGGCAGGTGCGAAAGCACAACAGCGCGGAGATCATGACGCTGGAGGACTACCGCAATCGTCACGCCCAGTACAAGTCAGACCCGTCGCTCCAGGCGATGCACGCTGCTGCCCCATGGGTGGTCACGTGGGACGACCACGAGTTCGACAACAACTACGCCGGCGACATTCCCGAGGAAAAGGGCCCCATGGAGCTTCAGGCCTTCCTGACGCGTCGCGCGGCTGCTTACCAAGCCTACTACGAGCACATGCCGCTGCGCGCCGCCTGTGTGCCGAAGGGACCGGGCATGAAGCTGTATCGCAGCGTGCGCCATGGCAGCCTGGTGGATTTCCACGTGCTCGATACCCGCCAGTATCGCAGCGATCAGCCGAACCACGACAAGCCCGGTCCGGCATCGCTTGAGCCCGAGGGCACGCTGCTCGGAGGCGTCCAGCGCGAGTGGTTGCTCGGCGAACTGAAGAACTCTCGCGCCGCGTGGAACGTGCTCGCCCAGCAGGTGATGATGGCCCGTGTGGATCATGGCAGGGGGCCGGAGGAAATGTGCAGCATGGATCAGTGGCCGGGCTACGAAGTCGAACGGGAATTGCTGCTGCGTGCCTTCATGGATCTGAAGGTTTCCAACCCGGTGGTGCTCACCGGGGACATCCATACTCATTGGGCGAACGAATTGCCGGTGATCCCGAGCCGGTCGGATGCGCCGATTGCCGCGACCGAGTTTGTCTGCACGTCCATCACCTCGAAGGGCGATGGCTCCGATCGCCCGGCCCGTTTGGAGACGATGCTTTCCGACAACTCCTTCGTGAAATACCACAGCGATCAACGCGGCTACGTGAGCTGCGTCATCGACGCCAAGTCGTGGCGCAGCGATTTCCGGACGATCGACTACGTGAGCCGCCCGGGCGCCCCGCTCAAGACGCAAGCCTCGTTCGTCGTTGAAAGCGGCAGGGCTGCTTTGAACAAGGTCTGAAGTCCTGCTAACAATTGTCCGTGGCGCAAGAGGCCGCTATCCGTTGGGAAGGCGGCCTCTTCATTTTGACTGCACCCGGTGGGGTGGCTTGTTTGCAGGGTTATGTAATCCCGGTTTCAGCCGGACACGCTGCGCCGTAAACAAAAGGCCGCCCCCTTTCGGAGGCGGCCTTGGATGGCTTGCTTGCTAATCTCAGCAGGACCAGTCGCTCAGCGGGTGTAGTCCACCACGAGGCGGCCGAAGACCTTGCTGCTGCTGTTTGGCAACTGACCCTGGATCTCGGTGGCGCTATTGACCGTAGGAGTCAGCGTGGTCCAGATCTTCAGGTCGCTACTGACTTGGAGCTTGTAGGATACTCCCGGGTCGGCCGCTGCTTCGGCTCCCTTTTGGAAGCTGAGAGTGCGGGTCGCGCCGGAGAACGGCAGCACGTTGAAGGCTCGCGGATTCAGGCCGAGTGCATACTCGACGAGTGCCGGGATGCCGTCGTGATCGTGATCTTCCTCGAGGTT
>Ga0307406_10000027_pt1 | contig 91856 bp, 99 predicted proteins | sample 322Cmetagenome_3_FD_203706 | JGI IMG/M metagenome (GOLD analysis project Ga0307406, IMG submission 203706) | Maize rhizosphere microbial communities from greenhouse at UC Davis, California, United States - 322HYB-C-2 | ecosystem: Host-associated > Plants > Roots > Rhizosphere > Soil | place...
TTCTGCACGTTCGGGTCGAAGCGGCGCTTCGTCCGGCGGTGCGAGTGCGAGATGTTGTGACCGAAGCCGGGAACTGCTCCAGTCACCTGGCACACTGCTGCCATAGTGATGTCTCCTTAGTACCGTGAGGCCGGACGGCCCCACCCAAGATCCCTTGTCTGCACCCTTCGACAAGCTCAGGGACCGATACGAGATCGGCCGGAGAATGAGGGAGGGTGCGAACTGCGTGCTGGAGTGCGCGCAGACAAAGAGTCAGTCTAGCACGGGCGGCATCGGTCGTTCAGCGACGAGTGGGGGTGGTCGTTTCGTCTCGCTGCGCTCGCTCAACGGCCGAGGGGGTGGTCGTTTCGTCTCGCTGCGCTCGCTCAACGACCGGAGAAGGGTGGGGGCTCAACGAGCGCGGGGCCGGTACCGCTCGACGAGCAGGTCGGCCAGCTCCTCGTAGTGGGCATCGACGGTCTGAGCCTCGGGATGGGCGTCGTACCACTCGACGATCTCCCGCGCGCCGCGGGCGAACGGGACCGTGGTCCCGAAGCCGGGCACGATGCGCGTGATCTTGGCGTTGTCGAACACCGCGGAGTGCGTCTTGTCGCCGAGGAGCGAGGAGCCCCACTCCGGGTCCAGCGCCGCGATCGCCTCCGACGGCACGTGCACGAGGTCGGGCTCGGCCACCCCGGCGGCGTGCGCGAGTTCCGTGTAGATCTGATTCCACGTCGGCGCCTCGCTGCCGGTGATGTGGAAGGGCTCGCCGATGGCGTCGGCCCGCCCGAACAGGCCGACGAAGCCCCGAGCGAAGTCGCTGCTGTGGGTGATCGTCCACAGGGAGGTGCCGTCGCCGTGGACGATGACGGGCTTCCCGGCGCGCATCCGCTCGATCGCGGTCCAGCCGCCGTCGATCGGGAGCAGCGTCGCATCGTAGGTGTGCGACGGGCGGACGATCGTCATGGGGAATCCGGTGTCGCGGTACGCGGCGACGAGCGCGTCCTCGCAGGCGATCTTGTTGCGCGAGTACGCCCAGTGCGGATTGCGCAGCGGCGTCGACTCGGTGATCGGCAGGTGCGTGGGCGGCGTCTGGTACGCCGACGCCGAACTGATGAAGATGTACTGGCGCGTCCGGCCCGCGAACAGCCGGAGGTCGGTCTCGATGTGCGCGGGCGTGAAGGCGAGGAACTCGGCGACGACGTCGAAGTCGAGGTCGCCGAGCGCCTCGCGCACCGAGGCCTCGTCGCGGATGTCGCCCCGGTGCACCGTGACCCCCTCGGGCACGGCGCGGCGCTGCTCCCGGCCGCGGTGGAGGAGGTGGACCTCGTGCCCCTGCCGGAGCGCCTCGGCGACGCACGCCGTGCTGATGATCCCCGTGCCCCCGATGAACAGCACACGCAACGTCGACATGACTTCCTCCTCCGATGGGCTTCCCGGGTCCAGCATCACACGCCCGCAGGCCTCAGCGGGCCGCCTCAGCGGCACCGCGCCCCCAGCGGAACGCCGAGACCGTGGGATCGCCCGTGATCCAGAACCGCCAGGGGAACGCGTCCGTGCCCGCGATCCCCGCGACCCCGACGCGCGGCCCCGTCGACACGTCGGCCAGCGGCGTCGCCGGAAGGAGCAGCCGCGCGACGGCGCCGGCGCGCTCCTCCCCCGTCACGGCGTCGATCCCGTCGTGTCGCGGATGGCGGAGACCCACGGCGTCGCCGAGCCGGCCGGGCCCGCGGGCGAGGTCGCGCGCGGTGCGGGCCGCCGGACGTCGCGCCGCCGCGGCATCCGCTCCCTCCACCACTTCGCCGCCGCGCAGCAGGATCCCGCCGGCGACGCCCTCGGGGCCGGACACGACGTTGACGCAGGAGTGGATGCCGTGGCTGAGGTAGACGTAGAGGTGGCCGGGCTCGCCCCACATGGTGGCGTTGCGGGCGGTCGCACCGCTGCGGGCGTGCGAGCCCGGGTCGGGCACGAGGCCCGTGCCCTGCCCGTGGTAGGCCTCCACCTCGGTGATCCGGACGGCCACGGTGGCGCCGTCGACGGTCACCCGCAGCCGCCCGCCGAGCAGGAGCGGGGCCACCTCGACCGGCAGCGCCTGGAGGGCCTCGCGCGTCGCGGGGACGAGGCCCTCGCGCGCGGACGGAGCCGATTCCGACGCATCGCCGGGCCGACCGGCGCTCACGGCCGCGGCGCCGACTGGCACCACGAGATGTCGAAGCCGCGCAGGGCCACGACCTCGGCACCGTCCTCGAGCGAGACGACGTGGGTCTGCAGCCGTTCGGGAAGGGGCAGCTGGTAGCCGTCGTACGGGTTGTCGACGCTCTCGGGGGCGATCAGGAGCGCGGCGTAGCGGCCGCTCGGCGACACGCACGCCTGCAGGAGGCTGGCGTCGGCGGGCACGTCGAACACCGGGCGTGCCTCGCCGTCCGGGTCGACGACGGCGACCGAAGTGGACTCGACGGTGATCCCCGCGTCGTCGAGCTTCGACAGCACGCGCACGGTGTCGCCCGATCCGTCGGGCAGGCCGATGACCGACCAGGCCTGGCCGAGCGACGGATCGGTGGGCGCCAGCTCGGCCTCCTCGGCGGTGGCGAGGTCGAGCGCAACGAGCCCCGTGCCCCGCTCGATGATCGCCGTCGCCGACCCCCGCGCGATCCCGTCGATCGAGATCGCGTTGCCCAGGGCGACCGGCGCGCCCCCGCGGGTGACGAGGGTGAGCGATCCGTCGAAGGTCAGCAGGAGCATGCTGTCGGTGCCCGGCACGAACCGCCAGTCGACCACCCGGGAGTCGCCGCCCTCGCGCTCGATCGCCGTGGGCGGCTCGTCGCGGCGCGAGGCGGAGAGGGATGCCGTGAACAGCGCCGCCTCACGGCCCGAGTCCGCGCTGATGTCGGCGTCGGTGAAGAGGTAGCCGATGAGATTCCCGCGATCGGCGCTCTGCAGGTCGGTAACGGTCCCCTCGCCCGGCAGCGGCAGCTCGCGCTCCCCCTCGCCCTCGAGGTCGGTGACGATCAGGTGCGAGAGACCGTCGTCGTCGAGCGTCGACATGACGAGGTGCCCGGCGGTGGCTCGGAAGTCCTCGATGTGCGGATGGGTGAACACCGGCACGGCCGCGTCGCCGGCGAGGTCGGTGCGATAGACGGTGTCGCCGCCCTCCTGCCGCTGGAGGATGTAGACCTGCAGCGGCGGGGTCGCCAGCGTCCGCTCGATCGTGACGGGCGGGCCGCCCCCGAGTCCCGTGACGCCCTCGATCCGCACGGTGTACTCGGTGTCGTCCCACAGCGGCAGCGCGAAGCGCAGGCCGACGCTGCGCCCGGAGGTGTCGACGGTGAACTCGGCCGCGGGCGTCACCGTGACCTGCGACGGGTCGACCTCGTCGAGGGACTGGCTGGTCGTGAAGATGACACGCGATCCGGAGGCGGTGACCGCTGCGTCGGGGTCGAACTGCACGCTCGTGACCCGCGGCCCCTGCACCGACGTCAGGGCGGCGCCGCCGAGACCGAGCACGGCGAGCACGCCGACGACCACGGCGAACGCACCGACGAAGGCGCGCCCGCGACGGCGGTGGGTGCGGCCCCGGCGAGTTCCCTCGTCTCCGCGGCGGAGCGATTCAGTACTCATACGGGTCCCGCGGCTCGTCGATCGCGGCCACCGACGACGCCTCGATCTGGAGCCGGCCGTCGACGTCGCGGATCGTGCCGGTCACGGTGACCCACTGGCCGGTCTCCACTCCGTCTCCCGACCGGGTCTCGAGCGAAACCGGCACGCTGGCCGGCTGGGCGTCGATGACGCAGTGGGTGATCACGAGGCGGGTGAGGCCGAACCCGCCGTCCTCGGGAGTGACGAACCCGGTGAGCGTGACCTCGTCGCCGTCGAACGCCTCGGGGTTGGTGGCCGTCGCGAACACGCTCGCCCACTCCCCGACCCCGAACGACGCCGTGTCGCCCGTCGCCGCGAGGGCGACGGTGTCGGCGCCCTGGAACAGCGGCGGCGCTCCGGTGTCGCGGGACATCGCGAGCTCGGCCGACAGCGTCGCCGGCGGCACCAGCACGATCGCGGCGACGATCCCCGTGGCCAGGACGCCGCCGGCGGCGATCGCTGTCCGGCCGATCGCCGCGGCCGGACGCGCCCGCGCCGGCGACTCCGGCCCGTGGTCATGGTCATGGTCATGCGCGTGCCCGTGATCGTGGGATCCGGCGTGCTCGTTCGCGTCGCCGTGATCGTGGCCGTGGTCGGCCTCGGCGCCGAGGGGCAGGGCGAAGCTCGCCGCCGCGCCGATGAGCACGAGCACCGACATCGACACGGCGAACACGTTCGAGGAGGGGTTGATGTAGAGCGCCAGCTGGTCGGTGAGCGCGAGCGCGATCGTGACGGCGGCCAGCCCGGATGCCAGTCCGACCCCGAGCAGGCGGGTGCCGAAGCGGCCGAGGAACTCACGCAAGGAGGTTCACCACCCCTCCGACGGCGACCGCGAACAGCACCACGATGACGACGAGCCCGGCGAGCACCTTCGTGCGGAAGGTGGTGCGCAGCAGGGCGAGCATCTTCACGTCGACGAGCGGTCCGACCAGGAGGAACGCGACGATCGAGCCGGGCGTGAACGTCGAGGCGAACGACAGCGCCACGAACGAGTCGACGTTCGAGCAGATGGAGACGATCATCGCGAGGGCGATCATCGCGACGATCGAGAGCACCGGGTTCGAGCCGATCGCGAGGAGCGCATCGCGCGGGACGACCACCTGAACCGCGCCGGCCAGCGCCGACCCGATCACGAGAGCCGGCATGACGGCGCGGAGCTCGACGACGAACTGCGCGAGGCTCCGGCGTGCGCGCCCGGCGGTCAGGCTCTCCGCGTCGGCGATCTCGCAGGTGGCGCGGAAGCGGTCGGTGAGGAGGGAGTCCGGGTCGGGGTGGCGGCTGTAGAGCCAGCCGATCAGGTTCGCGACCGCGTAGCCGCCCAGCAGTCGCGCGATGAGGATGCCGTCGTCGAAGCCGAACGCCTGGTGCGTCGTGATGATGACGATCGGGTTGACGATCGGCGCGGCGATGAGGAAGGTGAGGGCCTCGGGCACCCGGAACCCGCGCATCAGAAGGCCGCGGGCGAAGGGCACGTTGCCGCACTCGCACACCGGGACCAGCATGCCCAGCAGCGACAGCACCGCGCGCCGGCCCCACGCGCTCCGCGGCATCCAGCGCTCGATCGCCCCCGGCGGCACCCACACCTGCACGACGATCGAGAGGATGACGCCCAGCACCACGAACGGCAGCGACTCGATGAGGACGCTGAGGGCCAGCGTGAGTCCGTCCTGTGCGCGCGTGGGCAGCGCGGGACCGGGAGCGAGGACCGCGACGACGATGAGCAGGCCGGCGACCGCGGCGCCCGCGGCGATCAGCCCGGCGGTGCGTCGCGTGCCGGTCGGCGCGGGGCGGAGGTCAGTCGTCACGGCCCGCCGCGGCGGTGCACGTCGCGCACAGACCGAAGATGTCGACGACGTGCTCGGCGCGGGTGAAGCCGTGGGCGGCGGCGGTGCGCTGGGCCCACTCCTCGACGTCGGTCGCCTGGATCTCGACGGTGGTGCCGCAGTTTCGGCAGATGAGGTGGTGGTGGTGCCCCTCGCTCGAGCAGGCGCGGTAGATGGCCTCGCCCTCGGGGCTCTGCAGCTGGTCGGCCTCGCCGCTGGCCGCGAGCGTCGCGAGCGCTCGGTACACGGTGGCCAGGCCGATGCCGGTGTTGTCGTCCCGCAGGGCCGCGTGGAGGTCCTGCGCGCTCACGAATCCGGGGGTGTCGGACAGCGCCGCGCGCACGCGATCGCGCTGCCAGGTGTTGCGCTGAGCCATGCGGGCGAGTCTACCGCCGCGGTTTCAGAGGCGGCTGGGAGCGGCGAGCGGGGCGGGCGGCTGCGCATAACTCCTTCGATCCGGCGCCCGAAGGTCCCCCTCGACCGGTTGCGACAGGTGCGCCGTCCCATCTGGAGGAGTTGCGCACCGCCAGCGGGTGCGATCAGGCCGCGCGCGCCCGCACGACGCGTCCGCGCCGGGCGCCGGCGACCCGGCAGACGAGGTAGATGAGGAACGAGATCGTCGTGATGTAAGGGCTCACGGGCAGGGTGCCCATGACGGCGAGGAGGATGCCGCCGACCGCCGCCGTCACGCCGAACAGCGCCGACAGCAGCGGCACGGCGACCGGCCCGGTCGCCACCCGCATGGCCGCGGCCGCCGGCGTCACGAGCAGTGCCATCACCAGGAGGGCCCCGATGATGTGGACGGCGACGGCGACGACGAGGCCGAGCAGCAGCATGAAGGTGAGCGAGACCGCGGTGGTGGGAACCCCGCGGGCGGCGGCGGACTGCGGATCGAGCGAGTCGAAGCGCAGTGGGCGCCACATGAGCAGCAGGGCGATCAGCACGAACGCCGAGATCGCGACGAGCCAGCCCAGCTGCGCGTTCTGCACCGAGACGATCTGCCCGGTGAGGAGGCTGAAGCGGTTGGCGCTGCGCCCGTCGTAAAGCGAGAGGAAGAGGATGCCGAGGCCGAGGCCGAACGGCATGAGCACGCCGATGATCGAGTTGCGGTCCCGCGCGCGCGAGCCGAGCCAGCCGATCAGCCCCGCGGCGATGAGCGAGCCGACGACCGAGCCGCTCACGACGTCCACGCCGATGAGCAGCGCCGCGGCGGCCCCCGCGAACGACAGCTCGCTGATGCCGTGCACGGCGAAGGCCATGTCGCGCTGCATCACGAAGACGCCGATGAGGCCGCCGACGAGGCCGAGCACGGCGCCGGCCCACAGCGAGTTGGAGACGAGCGCGAGGATCGCGCCGTACTCCGAGAGTCCGCCGAACATGGCATCTCCCACGTCGGACCAGTTCACGCGTGGTCCTCCTCGTGGTGATGGTGGTGCGACGCCTCGGCGTCGGGGGCGCCGACGACGACGAGGCGGTCGCCCGCGCTCAGCACGAAGACGGGTGCGCCGTACAGGTCGCTGAGCACCTCGGAGGTCAGCACGTCCTGGGGCGTGCCCAGGGTGAAGCGGCCGTTGGCGATGTAGAGGATGCGATCGACGGCGCCGAGGATCGGGTTGATGTCGTGGGTGACCAGCAGCACGGCGGCGCCGGTCGCGCGGTGGTCGTCGATGAGACGGACGACGGCCTGCTGGTTGGCGAGGTCGAGGCTCGTGAGCGGCTCGTCGCACAGCAGCAGCCGCGGGTCGTCGGCGAGCGCCTGCCCGACGCGCAGGCGCTGCTGCTCGCCGCCGGAGAGCACACCCACGGGCTGATCGGCGAACGACGAGGCGCCGACGGCGTCGACGAGGGCGTCGATCCGTGCCCGGTCGCCGCGCCGGGGGAAGGGGAGGCCGAACCGGTGGCCGTCGACGCCGAGCGCGACGAGATCCCGCCCGCGCATCGAGGTCTCCTCGGTGAGGGGACGCGCCTGCGGCAGGTAGCCGATGCGGCGGCTGCCGCGCCGGTGCACCCGTTCGCCGAGGGCGGTGATGGTCCCCGCGCTCAAGGGTTCGAGGCCGAGGATCGCCCGCAGGAGGGTGGTCTTGCCCGATCCGGACGGCCCCAGCACGGCGACGAGCTCGCCGGGAGCGACGTCGAGGTCCAGGCCGCTCCACAGCTCGCGCGAGCCGCGGCGCAGGGCGGCACCACGGATCTCCAGCAGACTCACCGGTTCAGCCTATCGGCGCGGCGGGGGCTCCGGCCGGGGACATCGCACCGGATCCGCCACATCGCCTAACGCGACCGGCGGCCGTGCCGATAGGGGGAATCACGGAGTCCACGGATGGACTCCCGGGTGTCCAGGACGGGCGCCCGCTGACCCCAGTCACGGAGGAACACACCATGGGTATGCAGATCAACACCAACGTGTCGGCGCTCAACGCCTACCGCAACCTGTCCAGCACGCAGAACGACCTGTCGAAGTCGCTCGAGAAGCTCTCGAGCGGTCTGCGCATCAACCGTGCCGCGGACGACGCCGCCGGTCTCGCGATCTCGGAGGGACTGAAGTCCCAGATCGGTGGACTGAACGTCGCCGCCCGCAACGCCCAGGACGGCATCTCGGTCATCCAGACCGCGGAAGGCGCCCTGACGGAGGTGCACTCGATCCTGCAGCGCGTGCGCGACCTCGCGGTCCAGGCCGGCAACGACTCGAACAACGCCGACTCGCGCTCCGCGATCAAGACCGAGATCGATGCGCTCGGCTCCGAGCTCACGCGCCTCGCCTCGAGCACGAACTTCAACGGCATCAAGCTGCTGTCGGGCGGCTCCACGCTGACCTTCCAGGTCGGCGCCGGCGCCACCGCCGCGGAGGACCAGATCGCGATCACGCTGACCGACTTCGCCACCCTCGGCGCGACCGTGGGCGCGCTCACGGTCGACACGTCGGCCAACGCGCTGGCCACGATCACGGCGATCGACACGCAGATCACGGCGGTCTCCACGGCGCGCGCCAGCTACGGTGCGCTCCAGAACCGCTTCGAGTCGACCATCAACAGCCTCAACGTGTCGGCGGAGAACCTGTCGGCGGCCAACAGCCGCATCCGCGACACCGACATGGCGGCCGAGATGGTCAAGTACACCGCGTCCAACATCCTGTCGCAGGCGGGCACCGCCATGCTCGCGCAGGCCAACCAGTCGAACCAGGGCGTCCTGCAGCTGCTGCGCTGACGACCTGGACGGTGGGTCCCGTGGCATCCGGCTGCGGGATCCACCGTCGATTCGGGGACGCTCCGCCCGCACGACCCCCGAGACCCGCCCAGGAGCACGATGTCATCCGCCCCCGTCATCACGCCGCGCCTCCGCTACCTCGCGCGGCGTTTTCGTCGTCTCGACGCCGCGGCCCTCGTCGCCCGCGCCCGCCAGGCAGCGCGGCAGCACGGACGGTGGACCCCCGCCGTGGTGGCCGACATGCTCTGGCAGGCCGCGTTCCGGGCCGTGGGGTTCCAGGACTACATCGACTACGACTTCGCGATCCTCACCCGCGCAGAGCGGGCGACCTACATGACGAGCCCGCTGTCGGACCGGCTGGCGATGCAGTTCGACGACCCGGCCTACCGTCACCTCTTCCACGACAAGATCGCGTTCAACGGCACCTTCGACGCCTTCCTGCGGCGCGAGTGGATGGTGGTGACCGAGGACGGCGCCGACGACCTGCGCGCGTTCGCGCTGCGCCACGGGACCATCGTGACGAAGGAGCCTCTCGGTCGCGCCGGCCTCGGGGTGCACCGCTATCACGCGGACGAGGTCACCGACTGGGCGGCGTTCCACCGGGGACTGCTGGCCCGCGGCGAGACCCTCGTGGAAGAGGTCATCCGCCAGCATGAGGACCTGGCTGCCCTGTGCGCCGGCACCGTCAACACCACGCGCGTCACCGCGTTCTTCGACGGCCGCACGACCCACATCCTCGCTGTGGCGCAGAAGTTCGGCCGCGGCGCGGTGAGCGACCAGAACGCGTTCGGCGGCTTCTACGCGATGCTCGACGAGACCGGCCGCGCCACCGGCGCCGGGTACGACTCGTGCGGCCGGGTGCACGTGTCGCATCCCGAGACCGCCGTCACGATCGCCGACTTCCGGCTGCCGATGTTCGACGAGGTCCTGGCCCTGGTCGACCGCGCGGCGCGGGTCGTGCCGCAGGTGCGGTACGTCGGCTGGGACGTCGCCGTCACCCCCGAGGGCCCGGTGCTCGTCGAGGGGAACTGGGCGGCCGGGGTCTACGAGAACAAGCCGAGCGCCACCGGCATCCGCACCGGACACCGGGGCCGCTACCTGGCCGCGATCGCCGCCGCCCCGGCGTCTCTGGAGCCGGTCGCGACCCCCGCGGTGGAGGCCCTGGAGCCGGTCACCGCCCCCGCGGTACCCCCTCTGGAGCCGGTCACCCCGGTGCGGGAGCCGGTCGCCGCCTGACCGTCCCGTCCCCGGGCGGGGCGCCCTCCCGGCTCCGCATCCCCGGGCATGTCCCACTTCCGGCGAGGCATGTCCCACTTCCGGTGAGGCATGTCCCACTTCCGGTCGATTCACCCGGCCTGTAACAACACAATCTGGGACATGCTCCAGGGCGCACCACCGCACAGGGCGCACCACCGCACAGGCCGCACCACCGCACAGGGCACACCACCGCACAGGCCGCACCACCGGCCGACGCCGCACCACCGGCACCGGCCGCGAAGACCCCGCTCAGCCGAGAAGTGCGCGGACGGGCAGATCCTGCCCCTCGAGGATCACCTGCGCGGCCTCGCCGGTGCGCGTGTTGATCACCACCGGCGCGAGCAGGTTCACGCCCATGCCCTCGTCGGTCATCCGGGCGACCACGAGCAGCTGCGCCTCCTCGGCGGCGCGCAGCCCCAGCTCGTCGGCCTGCGCGTCGGTGAGGACGGGCGCGTAGTCCGGCACGACCGCGGCGGGATCGACGGCGAACAGCCGCACGGCGGGATCGCCGACCGCCGTGAGCGCGAACAGCCCGTCGGCGCCGGCCACCGGGTCGAGCGAGAAGTCGACGTGCGGAGCGAGTCCCGGCGGCGGAGCGAGGAAGGCGACCGCGCTCATGCCAGGAAGTCCAGGAGGGTCGGCTGCAGCACCCGCGCGGTCACCGAGAGCGCCGACTGGTAGACGAGCTCCTGCGCGCGGAGGGCGACGAGCACTTCGACCGTGTCGACATCCTCGACGGCGGCGCGCTGCGCCTCGAGCGAGACCGTGGCATCCAATGCAGCCTCCTTGGCTCGGAGCACCTGGTTCTGACGGGCGCCCACCGCGCCCTGCACCCCGAGCATAGTGTTCAGCCGGTCGTCGATCTGCGCCAGCCGAGGGCCGACGTTCGTCCCGGAGCGGAGGTCGGCGACCACCGCGTCGAGCACCGCGAACACCGAGCCGGCGCCGACGCCGAACGCCTCCGCGCCGTTCGCGTCGACGCGCACCGTCTCGCCGTCGGAGATGCGCCGGTGCACCTCGCCGCCGGCGACGCCGGAGAACGAGTAGTCCGCCGCGAAGGCGGGTGCGTCGGAGGTGCCCGCGAACACCGATCGGCCGAGAACGCGGGTGTTGGCCTGCGCGAGCAGCTCGGCACGGATGCCCTCCAGCTCGACGGCGATGGCCTCCAGGGCGGTGGCATCCAGCGCGCCCGAGTTGGCCCCCTGCGCGGTGAGGTCGCGCGCCCGCGAGAGCAGATCGGTCGAGGCGGTGAGGGAGTTGTCGACGGTCGTCAGCCACGCCAGGCCGTCGTCGATGTTCCGGGCGTACTGGGTCGTGCGCCGCTGGGCGGCATGGATGTCGAGGGCCGTCGAGGCGGCGGCCGGGTCGTCCGAGGGGACGGCGAAGGCCCGCTGCGACGTCGCCTGATCCTGCAGCCGCGACAGCGTCGTGAGGCCGGACTGCAGGTTGCGCAGGGCCGTCTGGGTCATCGCCTGCGAGGTCACTCGGGAGATCATGGGGCTCCTGACGGTCAGCGGCCGACCAGGCCGGTGCGGTTGATGAGCACGTCGAGCGCCTCGTCGACGGCGGTGAGCACGCGCGCGGCGGCCTGGTACGCGGTCTGGAACGTGAGCAGGCTCACGGTCTCCTCGTCGTTGTCGACGCCGGCCACCGACTGCTGGGCGATGACGGCGGCGGTCGCCCCGGCTTCGGCCCGGCTCGCGCGTCCGGCATCGGCCGCCGTGCCCACGGCGAGGCGCGCGACGACATCGCCCCACAGGGCATCCGGACCGTTCGCGCGGCCGCCGATGGCCGACAGTGCGTCCGCGTTGGAGCCGTCGAGGGGACCGGCGCCGGGCGCGGCGAGCGCGAGGTCGGCGCGTCCGGCGGGGACGACACCCAGTCCGAGCGCGGCCGGAGCCCCTGCGGCGAGGGAGAAGAAGTCTCCGCCGGGCGCGCCGCTGGCGGTGACCCCCGCCGCGTGCTGCGTGTTGACCGCGGTGGCCAGCGCCGTCGCCAGGGCGTTGTAGTCGTCGGCCAGGCCCGCGAGGACGCCGTCCTCGGCGGCCGGCGCCAGGACGGCGAGGAGACCGCCGAGCTCGCCGCCGACGGTCGAGACCGGCAGGTCGCCGTCGGAGACCCACGCCAGCGCCAGCGGATCGGGCGACTCGAGCGACGGCGGACCGGAGAGGGCGAGGGCGCGCGCGTTGGCGCCCGAGACGAGCGCGTTGCCGTCGATGCGCAGCGTCAGTGTGCCGTCGGTCTCGACCGACGCCGTGGCACCCGAGAGCCGGGCGACGTTCTGCGCGAGCAGGTTGCGACGGTCGATCAGCTCGTTCGGTGCGGCCCCGGCGGCCGTGGCGTCGCGGATCGCGCCGTTGAGCTCGGCGATCTCGGTGGCGGCCGCGTTGATGCGCGAGACCGTCATGTCCGCCGCGGCGCGGGCATCGGCCCACTGGCCGGAGACCGTGCGGTAGCCGTCGGCGATCCGTGCGGCGAGGGTCTGGGCGTGGGTGATGACGGTGGCGGCGGCGGCTGTCGAGTCGGGCGCATTGGCGACGTCCTGCCATGCGGCCCAGAACTCCGACAGCTGATGGGCGATGCCGTCGCTGGTGGGCTCGCCGAGGGTGGCCTCGGCGGCGGCCGACGCGGTGGCGCGGGTCGACCAGTAGCCGGAAGCGGCGAGGGTGTCGCGCACGCGCGCGTCGAGGACGGCGTCGCCGAGGCGGGCGATGCCGTCGACCGAGACGCCCCCGCCGGGCTGGACCCCCGCGGAGAACCGCCCCGAGACCGCCACGGCGCTCACGGCCGACGTCTCCAGTCGCTGGCGGGTGTATCCGGCGGTCGTCTGGTTGGCGATGTTCTGCCCCACCAGGTCCATTCCCCGGCGCGCCGCCGAGAGGGCGCTCGCCGCCGTACCGAGCCCGCTGAATGTCGACATCGCGTCCCTCACATCTCCGTGTCCACGATGCGCGGCTGATCCTCGCGGGCCCGCTCGCCGTGGGTGTCGTATACGCCCGCGCCCGCGTCCAGGCCGGCCAGGGTCTCCTCGACGGCGCGTCCGGCGGCGCGCAGATGCACCTCGTTGGAGCCCTTCAGCTGCGCGACCTCCGCCATCAGCGAGGTGAGCGCCGCACGATGGTCGGTGAAGATCTCGCGCCAGGAGTCCGTCGGCGCCGCGTCGAGCAGGTGGGCGAGGGTCACCGGTTCGGCGACGCCCCACTCCCGGGCGAGGGCGGCGACCTCGACGTCACGGCCCAGCCCGGACTCGCGCAGGCGCTCCAGCACCTGCTCGATCTCGCGGGTGGCGAAGTGGATCCAGCGCATGCCGCCCGACTCCAGCAGCAGGCGCTGCTCCTCGAGCTTGAAGATCAGCATCTCCAGCAGCTCGCGTTCGCGCCACAGCTGCATCGACAACTCGTTGGCTCCCATGTTCTTCCTCCCCAGTGGATTCCCTGTCGTGCCGCGGTGGACGCAACCCCAATTTGCGCCGGACCCGCGACGGGCTCGTACCTGTCTATCGGCACGCGACGCCGATACGTAACGTGACGGAAACCGTGAGTACTTCAGTTTTATGAGAGTTTTCTCATAGTCTGAGTCCGACGCCGCACGATCCCCCCTCGACGCGGTGACGTCTGAGTATCCCCCCTGCTCGACAGACGAAAGGCAGACATCCCCCGATGCCTGGCAGTACCGAACGCAATCTCCTCATCGAGGAGAATCTCCCCCTCGTGGGCTATCTCGCGCGTGAGCTGCATTCCCGCGCGACGCACATCCCGCTCGAAGACCTGGCGGCCGTCGGCGCGCTCGCCCTCGTCACCGCCGCCGACGCGTTCGACCCCGGCCTCGGTGTCCCGTTCGGCGCCTACGCCCGCCGCCGCATCCTGGGCGCGTTCGCCGACGAGATGCGCTCGATGGACTGGGCCTCGCGCGGCACCCGCCGGCGGATCAAGGAGACGACGGCGGTGCGCGACACCCTGACCGCGCGGCTCGGACGCACCGCCACCGTCGACGAGATCGCCGCCACGATGGGCGTCCCGCGCGAGAACGTGGTCGAGGCGCTGGACGACGCGGCCCGGACGGTCACGAGCCTGGACGACGAGAGCGTCTACGACGTGCCGTCCGGGATGGTGCTGCCGGAGGAGTCGGTGCTGATCCGCGAACGGCGCGAGGCGCTGGCCCACGCCGTGGCCGCCCTCCCGGAGCGGATGCGGCTGATCGTCCACGCGGTCTACGTCCAGGAGCGCACCGTGAAGGAGATCGCCGAGGAGCTCGGCGTCTCGCACTCCGCGGTGTCGCAGCAGCGCGCCGAGGCCGTCCGCCTCCTGCACGACGCCCTGGAGCGGCACACCGAGGGCGCCGCGATGGTCCCCGTCTCACGGGTGTCGGTCGAGGCACGCGACGCGTTCTTCGCCCGCATCGACGCCCTCGACCCCGCCCGCCGTGCGGCCGCCTCCGCCGCCGTGGCGCCCCGCGCCGCACCCCGCGCCGCCACCGCCTGATCCACCTGACCGCGTGGCCGCGTCGCCACGGCCCGGCCAGCACCGGTGTCCTCGTCGGCGTCTGCACAACTCCTCCGATCCGCGACGGTCCCCGCCTCGAACCGCGCGTTCCGGTCCTCGACGAGCCGGATCGAAGGAGTTGTGATCGGCTTACGCACGAGCTGACCCGGCCGATAGGGGTGGGTGCCGGGGACGTCCTCCGGCATCGGTGACTCCTGGGGGGTGGTGCGGTGGCGATCTCGCTGGACGGCCTCGCGTCGAAACTCGACACCACGGCGATCATCAACGCCCTGATGGACGTGGAGAAGATCCCGCGCACCCTGCTGAGCGCCAAATCCGACGACCGCAAGGTCGTGATCTCGCACCTGCAGTCGCTCAACACCGCCCTGCAGGATCTGTTCACGCGCGCGAAGACGGCCGCCGGGGCGACCGCGCTGGCACAGGTCTCGGCGACGAGCTCGGACGCCTCCGTCACCGTCACGCCGAGCGCCGGGGTGGCGCCGATGTCGACACAGATCGTCGTCGACCGGGTGGCCACCGCCCACAGCGTCGTCTCGGCCGCGTACACCGCGCTGCCCGGGAGCCCGCCCGTCCTGACCGTCGAGGATGCCGCCGGCGCGCTCGTCGAGGTGCGCCCGACGAGCGGCTCGCCGGCCGACGTCGCCCGCGCCCTCACGGCCGCGGGGGTCGGCATCTCCGCCTCCGCGGTCGCCGCCGGCGTCGACGGCGGTGGCGCTCCTGTGTCCCGTCTGCAGCTGACCGCGACCGAGACCGGCGCGGAGGGGACGTTCCGCGTGTACCTCGGGGATGCGGCGGCCGTCACCGCCGGCACCGCGACCGACCTCGCCGCCGAGCCCGGCGCTGCCGTCGTGACTCCGGGCGCCGACGCGCAGATCCGCCTGTGGGCCGGGACCGCGGCCGAGCAGACCGTCACCTCGGCGGGGAACGTGTTCACCGATCTGTTCCCCGGCATCGACGTGACCGTCACGGCTCCCACCGCGGCGCCGGTCACGGTGACGGTCTCGCCCGACAGCGACGCGCGCACGAAGGCCGCGTCGGAGCTCGTGACGCAGATCGCCGCGATCATGACGACGATCGCGAAGGGCTCCAGCGCGACTCCCGCCACCTCCTCCGGTCAGAACACGACGCTCGGGGTGTTCACGGGCGACAGCACGGTCCGCGCCCTCCGGCAGGGCCTGGCCAATGCGGTGCAGTACCCGGTCGACGGCCGCTCGCCGTCGACGATTGGCATCTCCTTCGACCGGGACGGCGTGCTCTCGTTCGACGAGGACGCGTTCGCGACGGCCCTCGCCGAGGATCCGGCGGCCGTCGAGGCGATCTTCACCGGGCTGGCCGGCCGCGTCCAGGAGGTCACCGCACAGTACTCGGACAAGTACGACGGGCTCCTCACCGCCCGGATCACCGGGCAGCAGGACGAGGTCTCCCGGATCGCCGAGCAGCTCGAGCGGTGGGACGTGCGCCTCGACCAGCGGCGCGCCACGCTGGAGCGCACGTACGCCGCGATGGAGACGATGCTCTCGCGGCTCCAGGCGCAGTCGTCGTACCTCACCTCGCAGCTCGACGGCCTGTCGGCCTCGGGGAGCGACTCGTGAACCCGGCGCTGCGCGCGCAGCAGCGCTACCGCGAGGAGGCGATCCTCTCGGCGAGCCCGGGACGCCTGCTCACGATGCTCTACGACCGGCTCGTGCTCGACATCGAGCGCGGCGAGGCGGCGCAGCAGCGCGGAGCCTGGGAGACGGCGAACACCGAACTGCAGCACGCCCAGCAGATCGTCACCGAGCTCGCGGGGTCGCTGAGCACCGAGTGGGAGGGCAGCGCAGGGCTGCGTGCACTCTACGGCTACCTGACGCGGGAGCTCATCGGGGCCAACATCGCACGGGACGCCGCCCGCACCCGGGACTGCCTCGACATCGTCCTGCCGCTGCGCGATGCCTGGCACGCCGCTGCCGAGTCGATGACCGTCGCATGAGCGCGTCGGACTGGAACGCGGAGCTCGACCGGTTCGAGCGCGACCTCGAGTCCCCCGAGCCGGGGCCGTGGGCCCCGTGCCCGAGCCTCGGGCCGCTGCCGCCGCACCTCGTGGAGCGGGCGCGGAGCATCGCCGCCCGCCAGCTGAGCCGCACCGCGCAGCTGCGCGGCGAACTCGCCGCGGTCCGCGCGCAGCTCTACGCCGCACGCCTCATCCCCGGCGCCCGCACCGACGCCGCGGCCTACGTCGAACGCGACGGCTAACGCGCGGCGCGAACCTGCCGAGGGGGCCGCCTCGCTAGGTGTCGTAACTGACCGTGCCGCCGCCCACGACGAACACACCGATCCGGGTGCTTCCGTCCGCGAGATAGACCGGGACTTCCGTCGTCCTCGGCTCCCACCGAGCGGCTTCCTCCGGCGACTGCACGTTCGCCCCGGATGCCTCGTCGAGGTCCTTCTTATAGGCGTACCCCGTCTTGCCGTCGACGGTCTCGACCAGGATCAGGTCCGGCTCGGTCTCCGGGGAGTGCGCGTCCGCGAGGGATCCGTAGGTGAGGCCCGCGTCGTTGGTGGCATACGAAGGAGTAGCGGCTCCGTCGGCGGGAGCGATAAGTCCTCCGGCGACGGCGGAGCCTGCCGCGAGTCCGACGAGTGCCAGACCGAAGGCGGCGCCGACCACGGTCAGCTTATGGGGGTTGGGGCGTTCCATGACACGTCCTCTCAGGATCTCTGCGCGAGAGTAGCCCCGGCGTCCGGCGAGGCCAAGAGCAGATTCGCCGGCAATCTCACCGGCCGACGCCGCACGCCTCATCCCCGGCGCCCGCACCGACGCCGCGGCCTACGTCGAACGCGACGGCTAACGCGCGGCGCGAACCTGCCGATAGAGCCAGACGAGCACGGATCGCTCACCCCCCGGCCACGGATCGGCCACTCATCCGAAGACGAAAGCAGTTTCGTGCTCGAATCAGTGACCACCGCCGCGCTCACGAGCGCACTGAACGGCCTGTCGCAGCGGCAGCGCGCGATCGCCGACAACATCGCCAACGTCAACACGGCGGGCTACCACGCCAAGGTCGTCTCGTTCGAGCAGGAGCTCGCCGCCTCCGTCGCCCACGGTGACGGGCACGTCGCGGCGCGGGTGTCCGAGTCCGCGGCGCCGACCCGCCTGAACGGGAACAACGTCGACCTCGACACCGAGACCCTCGCCAACATCGACACGGTCCTGCGGTTCCAGTTCGCCTCGCAGGCCGTCGGCGGGGCGTTCTCGTCGGTCCAGACCGCTCTGAGGACGTCATGACCTTCGACGCCCTCGGCATCGCGGGTTCGGGCATGACGGCGCACCGCACGTGGCTCGACGCGCTCAGCGACAACATCGCCAACATGAACACCGCCGTCTCGGCCGACGAGGAGGCGTTCCGTCAGCGGTACGTCGCCGTCCAGGCCGACCAGGAGCGCGGGGGCATCGCGGTGAGCGGTGTCGTGTGGGGCGATGGCGAAGGCCGTCTCGCCTACGAGCCGACCAATCCGCTCGCGAACGAAGCCGGCTACGTCCGCTACCCCGACATCGACCTCGGCGAGCAGATGGGCTACCTCATCCTCGCCCAGCGCGGCTACCAGGCCAATGCGGCGGTCGTGGACCGCGCCAAGACGTCGTACGAGGCCGCGCTCCAGATCGGGAGGCGCTGATGCCGATCTCCGGAGTCTCGGGCGTCGACCCCTCCGCCTTCACCCTGCCCTCGTCGAACACGCGCTCGGCCGACGGCGGTGCGTCGTTCGGCGAGAGCATCACCGGTGCGATCGACCAGCTGCGGGAGCTCCAGTCCACGTCGAACGAGCTGTCGGTGGCCGCGGTCACCGGCGACCTCGATGACATCCACTCCGCGATGATCGCGTCGACCCGCGCCTCGGTGACCCTCGAGCTGGTCGCCGCCGTCCGCAACAAGGGCGTCGAGGCGTTCAACGAGATCATGAGGATGCAGGCCTGATGCCCGCCGCCGTCTCGTCGGTCTTCGGCAGGCTCCGCGCCGCCGTCGGATCGTTCACCCTCGCCCAGCGGACGATCGCCATCATCGGGGTGGCCGTCCTCGCGATGGGCATCTTCGCCCTCACCAGCTGGCTGTCGCGCCCGGCGATGTCGCCGCTGTTCTCGGGCCTCGGCGCCGAGGACGCGAGCGCCGTCGTCGAGCAGCTGCGCGCCGCCTCCGTGCCCTACGAGCTCGCCGACGGCGGCTCCACCGTGCTCGTCGCCGACGCCGACGTGTACGAGCAGCGCCTCGCGGCCGCCGCCGCCGGGCTCCCCCAGGGCCGCACCGACGGCTACTCGCTGTTCGACGCGATGGGGGTCACGAGCTCCGAGTTCCAGCAGACCGTCACCTACAAGCGCGCGATCGAGGGGGAGCTGGCCCGCACGATCGGCGCCCTCGACAACGTGACGACCGCGTCGGTGCAGCTGGCGATCCCCGAGGAGAGCGTGTTCGTCTCGGAGAAGGTCGACCCGACGGCCTCCGTGTTCATCGAGACCGCGAACGGGACGACGCTGGCGACCGAGCAGGTCGAGGCGATCGTCCACCTCACCTCTGCGGCGGTCAGCGGCATGAAGCCCGAGGACGTCGCGGTGATCGACAGCACCGGACGCACCCTCTCCGCCGTCGGCGGCGACCTCACCCGCAGCGCCGACCAGCAGACGGGCGCCTACGAGGCGCGGACGGCCGCGAACGTCCAGCAGATGCTCGACACCGTCGTGGGCACCGGGCACGCGACCGTGTCGGTGTCGGCGGTCATGGACCAGGCCGTCAGCGAGCGGATCGACGAGACCTACGAGCCGGTCGACGGCGCGCCGTCGGTGACGGAGGAGACCTCGACCGAGACCTACACGGGCACCGGTGCCGACCCGGGCGTCCTCGGCGCCGAGGTGGCCGCGGGCGCCGGCGAGGGCGGGACGTACGAGTCGACCCAGTCCACCCGCACGAACGTCATCAACAAGACCGTGGAGAGCACGACCACCCCGGCCGGTGCCGTCACCCGCCAGACGGTCGCGGTCGCCGTCGACGAGGGAGCGGCCGAGGGCGTCGACCTCGCCCAGCTCACCGCGCTGGTCACCTCGGCGGCCGGCATCGACCCCGATCGCGGCGACGCGGTCACCGTCGAGCTCGTCCCCTTCAGCGTGGGGGCCGCCACCGATGCGCAGGCCGCACTCGAGGCCGCCCGCGCCGCGGAGGAGGCCGAGCGCGCCGCCGTGACGACGCGCATCGCCATGGTCGCCGGCGCCGCCGTCTTCGTCCTCGTGATCGCGATCGTCACCGCCGTCGTGATCGGCCGTCGCCGCCGCGCGGCCGCCGAGCCCGCGGTGCTGACCCTCTCGCCCGTCAGCGAGACCATCGACGGCTTCGACGCGCTCACGCACGGTCTGCCGAACGGGCTCGCGACGGCGCAGCTGGAGTCCGTGGCCGGCGCGTCGCCGGCGGCCGCCGCCCTCGAGCCCGATCCCGAGCCCGAGCTCAGCCAGATGACCCTCGATCGCCGACGCGCCGAGATCGGCGACTTCGCCCGCCGCGACCCGGCCAAGGCCGCCGACCTGCTGCGCCAGCTCGTGCGGGATCGGCAGGACGCATGACCGCCGCCACGGGTGCGCTGACGGGCGCGCAGACCGCCGCCGTCGTCGTCATGAACCTCGACCGGGCGCTCGCGGTCGAGGTCATGAAGCACCTGGGCGACGACGAGGCCGAGGCGATCGCGGCGGAGATCATCCGGCTCCGCGATCTCGACGCCGACGCGACCAACGCCGCTCTCACCGACTTCCACCGCGTCGCCCAGGGCCACCTCCCTCCCGCACGCGGAGGCCGCGACGTCGCGACGGGGCTTCTGGAAGCCTCCTTCGGCGCCGAGCGCGCGGCGGGCGTCCTCACCAAGGTGTCCTCGGCCATGACCGGATCCTCCTTCGACTTCCTCACCGCGATCGAGCCGGCGCAGATCGCGAGCGTCGTCGAGAGCGAGCTGCCGCAGACGATCGCCCTCGTGCTGGCGCACCTGCCGGTCGACCGCGCCGCCGCCGTCCTGGCCGAGCTCTCCGACCCCGCCCGCACCGACGTCGCGCACGCGATCGCCACGATGGGCACCGCCTCGCAGGACGCGGTCTCGATCGTCGCCGGCGCGCTGCGTGCCCGCTCCGGGGTCTTCGCCACCCGCGACGCGCGCGAGACCCTCGGCGGCGTGCAGCCGCTCGTCGACATCATCAACCGTTCCGATGCCACCGTCGAGAAGGCGCTGCTGTCCAACCTGGAGGCCCGCGACAGCGCGCTCGCCGAGGACATCCGCTCGCGGATGTTCACCTTCGCCGACCTCGTCGTGCTCGACGACCGCGATGCCCAGCGCGTGCTGCGCGGCATCGAGATCCGCGTGCTGGGGCTCGCCCTGAAGGGCGCGCCGCAGGAGGTCGCCGGTGTGATCCGCCGGAACATGACCGAGCGCAACCGCGAGACCCTCGACGAGGAGTCGCGCGTGCTCGGCTCGGTCCGCGTCTCGCAGGTCGAGGAGGCACGCGCCGAGATCGTGCGCACCATCCGCACCCTCGAGGCGGCGGGCGAGATCCGCGTGCGGCGCGGGGACGAGGACGAGTATGTCGCCTGAGTCCTTCGTCCGCCGCGAGATCCCGCGCCTGACCCCCGCCTCCCACCACCACGAGCGCGAACGCGCCCGGATGCAGGGGCACGCGCTCGGGTACGCCGAGGGCGTGCGCGACGCCGCCCGCCGCGCCGAGACCGATGCCGCCCGCGCGGACGAGGAGCGCCGCCGGGCGCGGCGCGAGGATGCGGCGGCGGCTGCGGCGGCGCGGGAGGCGCTCGAGCAGGCGGCGGCGTCCCTCCGGGACCGCGTGGCGCTCATCTCCGAGCTCGCGGAGGAGAAGATCTGGAGCCTCGCGATCGACGTCGCCGAGGCGATCCTCGGACGGGAGCTGTCGGATCCGGTGCACGCCGCGCGCACCGCGGTCGCGCGGGCGGAACGCGCCGTCGGCGACGCCGTGGACGCGGTCGTCGTCCTGAGCGAGGCCGACCTCGCGACCCTGGACGGGCTCGGCGAGCGCCCCGGCGCGCTCACGATCGAGTCCTCCCCCGCCCTCTCACCGGGGGACGCCGTCGTGCATCTGGCCGACGGCGACATCGACCTGCAGGTCACGCAGGCCCTCGCGCGCGCTCGCGCCGCGCTCTCGGAGGTGACCGCATGAGCGGATGGGGCGCGGTGCTCGAGGCGGCCCGGCCCGAACGATCCGGCACGGTGTCGCGCGTGGTCGGGCTGGGCGTGGAGGTCCGCGGTCTGATCGGCGCCGTCGGCGACCTCGTCTCCATCGGCGGGGGCGCGGCGGAAGTCGTCGCAGAGGTGGTGGCCGCCGAGAAGGGCGCCCTGCGCTGCATGCCACTGTCGGCGACCGACGGACTGCGCGTCGGCGAGCGCGCTCGATCGATGTCGGGGCGGCTGCGGGTGCCGGTCGGGCCCGGCGTGCTCGGGCGCGTCATCGACGGGCTCGGCCGCCCGATCGACGACCGCGGCCCGATCGCCGCGCTCCGGGTGGGCCTGGACCACGAGCCGCCCTCCGTGATGGACCGGACGCGCATCGCCGAGCCCCTCGCCACCGGCGTGCGCGCGATCGACACGCTCACCCCGCTCGGCCGCGGCCAGCGGATGGGCCTGTTCGCCGGCTCCGGCGTCGGCAAGTCGTCGCTGCTGTCGATGATCGCCCGCGGCTCGGCCGCCGACGCGAACGTCATCGCCCTCGTCGGCGAGCGCGGCCGGGAGGTGCGGGAGTTCATCGAGGACGACCTCGGCCCCGAGGGCCTCGCCCGCTCGGTCGTGGTGGTGTCCACCTCCGACCAGCCCGCTCTGGCGCGGCTGCGTGCCGCGTCGACGGCCACGCGCATCGCCGAGGCGTTCCGGGACGCCGGCGGGCACGTGATGCTCATGATGGACTCGCTCACCCGCGTCGCGATGGCCCAGCGCGAGATCGGCCTGGCCGCCGGCGAACCGCCCGCCACCCGCGGGTATCCGCCCTCGACGTTCCCCGTGCTCGCGGGGCTCCTCGAACGCGCCGGCACCGACCGGCAGGGCTCGATCACCGGCGTCTACACCGTGCTGGTCGAAGGCGACGACCACAACGAGCCGGTCGCCGACACGGTCCGCTCCATCCTCGACGGCCACCTGGTGCTCGATCGCGCCCTCGCGGTCACGGGTCACCATCCGGCCATCGACGTGCTCGGCTCGGTCTCCCGACTGGAGGGGAAGGTCTCCGGCGCGGCGCAGCGAGAGGTCGCGTCGCGGCTGCGCACCGTGCTGGCCGCCCGCCAGGACGCGCGCGACCTCATCGGCATCGGCGCCTACCGCGAAGGAGCCGATCCGCGCGTGGACGCCGCGCTCGCACACGAGCGCGCCATCACCGCGTTCCTCACCCAGCCGCTCGACGAGACCGCGGCCCCCGAGGACTCGTGGCGGCGCCTGCAGGAGCTCGTCCACGGGTTCGGAGACCTCTCGTGAGCCGGGCGTTCCCGTTGGCGGGACTCCTGCGCGTGCGCGGCCTGCAGGAGCGGGCGGCGGCCGAGCGTCTCTCGCGCGCGGCGCTGGAGCACGCCCACACCGAGGCCCGTGACCGGCAGCTGCGCGCCTCGCTGACCTCGTCGGCGGAGGGACCCGAGGACGTGCGCACCCTGGCGGCGCTGGCGGCCAGCCGCGTCGCGGCACGGAGCCTCCTCTCCGACCTGCGGACGCTGCAGGACGCGCAGGCGGCCGCCCTCGGCGCAGCGCGGGCCGAGCACGCGAGCGCCCGCGTCGAGGAGCACGGGCTCCGCCGGCTCGCCGAGGCCCACGCGCAGCGCGAGCACGCCCGGGCGCTCCGGGAGGAGCAGGCGACCCTCGACGAGATCGCCGTGCGACCGGCCGCCGCGTCGCCCCCCACGACGTCCCCGACGGAGGAGCCCTCATGACCCTGGTCGCCGCCCTCGGGCGCATCGACGACATCCAGCAGCGGATCCGCAGCCTCTCCCCGGAACCTGCCGCGACCGACGTCGCCGCCGGCGCCGCGACCGGCGGCACGGGCGGCACGGCGAGCGCCACCGCGAGCGCCTTCGCGTCGGCGGTGCGCGACGCCGGCGGCGTGGGCGAGGTCCCCGCCCTTCCCGCCGGGCCCGTGGACGGCGGCGACATCGTCGCGCAGGCGAAGGACTACCTCGGCGTGCCCTACGTCTTCGGCGGCGAAGACCGTTCGGGGATGGACTGCTCGGGGCTCGTGCAGCGCGTGCTCGCCGATCTCGGCATCGATGCGCCCCGGGTCGTGCAGGATCAGGCCGACATCGGCGTCGAGGTCCCCTCGCTGGCCGACGCCCGGCCGGGCGACCTCATCGTCACCAAGGGCGAGGGCCATATCGTCATCTACGCCGGCGACGGCATGGTGATCCACGCCCCCAGCCCGGGCAAGTTCGTGGAACTGCGGGACAACTGGCTGAAGGACGCCGACATCGCCACCATCCGTCGCGTCGTGCCGCCGCCGGGTGAGGGCGGTGCGGCCGTGGCCGGCGCCATGGCATCCGCTCCGGCTTCGGCGTTGTCGGCGTCCGGGCTCGGGGCGTCCGCGAGCCCGGCCTCGGCGACGACGGCGACGGTCGGTCCTTCCGCCGCGGCGCTGACCGCAGTCGTGGCCCGCACCTCGCTCGCGACGCCGCCCGCGATCTCCGGCGGGACGGATGTCGGCGGGGTCGCCGCAGCCGCCGCAGCCACGCTCTCCGCCACGAGCAGCGCCGCCACGAGCACCGGGTCCGGCGGAGCGGCGACAGCACCCACGCCCCCGACGTCTGCCGAGCCGTCCGCCGCCGGCGTCCCGGCCGCCGCTGTCGCCGCAGCCGGTCTCACCCCCGTCGCCGGCTCCCCCGCCATCGTCTCCGCGCCCGCCGCGCCGGCTGCCTCCCCCGCCGCCGCGCAGCCCCCGCTCGCCCCGCAGCTCACCACGCCGCTCGTGAACCTCGCCCGCAGCGGCCAGGGGGAGCACACGCTCACGCTGCGCGTGTCGCCCGAGGACCTCGGCCCCGTCACGGTCAAGGCGCGGATCACCGGGTCGTCCGTCACGATCGAGCTCGCGTCGGGGACCACCGCCGGACGCGACGCCCTCCGCGCGCTGCTCGTCGACCTGCGCCGCGACCTGGCCGTCCTCGTCCCGCACTCCTCGATCGCCGTGACCGCCGCCGACGCCCCCCGCGGGGACCCGCTGGGAGCCGGCGGCTCGTCGGGCGGGGCCTTCGGCGCCTCGACGCCGGGGCAGTCGTTCGGCCAGGGATCGTCCGACGGGTCGGCGCGTGATCGCTCGGGTCAGCCTGCTCCGGCGGCACCCGCGACCGTCCTGCCGCCGGAGCCCGTGCCGCTGCCCGTGCCGACCGCCGCCGCCGCGACCGGCATCGACCTGTACGCCTGACCCCGCCGATCCCGACCACCCCCGAGGAGACACATGCCCGTCGAATCCGTCACCGCCACGGCGGCCGCGACCACCGCGACCGGCACCGCCGCGCCGCCCAAGAAGGCGCTCGACGCCGAGGTGTTCCTGCAGCTTCTCGTCGCCCAGATGAAGAACCAGGACCCGAGCTCCCCGCTGGACACCAACGAGATGATGGCGCAGACCACGCAGCTCGCGATGATGGAGCAGCTGACCGCCCTGGCCGACACCTTCACCGAGAGCTTCGCGCTCAGCATGCGCCAGACCGCCGCCGCGCTCGTCGGCACCCAGGCGTCCTACGTCGACGCGGAGGGCGTGACGCAGACCGGTCTCGTCACCAAGGTCTCGTTCGAGAACAGCATCCCCCTCGTCACCATCGGCGACACCACCGTTCCGCTCGACGCCGTCTCCGGCGTCACCGCCTCCTGACCCCCGCAGAATCTCCCCCCGACAAGAAGGGCACCCCCCATGCTCCGTTCGCTCTACGCCGGCATCTCCGGCCTCCGCTCCCACCAGACCATGCTCGACGTGACCGGCAACAACATCGCCAACGTCAACACCATCGGCTTCAAGGCGGGATCCGTCCAGTTCCAGGACACCCTCTCGCAGATCGTGCAGAACTCCCGGGCACCGCAGGAGGGCGCAGCCGGCTCCAACGCGGCGCAGGTCGGCCTCGGCACCCAGATCGCCGCGATCCGCACGAACTTCGCCCAGGGGTCGGCCCAGACCACGGGCGTCCCCACCGACCTCATGGTCGCCGGCGACGGGTTCTTCGTGGTCCGGAAGGGCGCCGAGACGCTCTACACGCGCAACGGCGGCTTCTCCTTCGACTCCGCCGGCCGCCTCGCGACCGCCGACGGCGCGCTCGTGCAGGGCTGGACCGCCACGAACGGCGTCATCGCCACCGGCTCGCCGATCGGCACCGTCGCGCTCCCCGTCGGCGCGACGTCTCCCGCCGTGGCGACCGACGGCGCGACCGTCACGGGCAACCTGCCCGCCGACGCCGCCGCCGGCGAGCAGATCGTCCGCGACATCACCGTGTACGACGCCGAGGGCACCGCGAGCCAGCTGACCCTGACCTTCACCCGCACCGCGGCCGGCTGGGACGTCACCGACGGCGCCGCCACGACCTCGCTCGCCTTCACGAACGGCGCGCTCACCGGCCCCGCCTCGCTCACCGCCGGCGGCGTGACCGTCGACCTCTCGGGCGTCACCGGGTTCGCCAACCTCCGCACGGTGGCGATCACCGGGCAGGACGGCCGTGCCTCGGGCGCCCTCGTCTCCTACACGCTGACCGCCGACGGCAGCCTCGTCGGCTCGTTCAGCAACGGTGCCACCGAAGTGCTCGCGCAGATCGCCCTGGCCTCCTTCGACAACCCCGAAGGGCTCGAGAAGGCAGGCTCGTCGCAGTACCGCGTGGGCGCCAACTCCGGTGCCGCGCAGATCGGCGTCGCCGGCAGCGACGGGCTCGGCGACCTCGTGAGCGGTGCGCTGGAGATGTCGAACGTCGATCTCTCGCAGGAGTTCACGAACCTCATCGTCGCCCAGCGCGGCTTCCAGGCGAACGCCCGCATCATCACGACGAGCGACGAGGTGCTGCAGGAGCTCACGAGCCTCAAGCGCTGACACCTTCCGGGATCCCCCCAGGTCCCGGCCGGATCCCCGAGATCTCCCCCAGATCACGCATCGGGGATCCCCCGCGAGCCGACACGATCTGTACGAACCCACACGCAATGTGCGGTTCGCATCGTGTCGGCTCGCGCATTTCGTGTCGGCTCGCGGGGGCAGGCGGGCTCGACCACTCCCTTAGCATTGCCCCGGAGGCAGGAATGATGCACGCACGGAAGTCCCGGATCGCGCTGACGACGCTGGTGGCGGTGAGCCTCGCGCTCGGGATGACGCCGCCCGCCGCGGTCGCGTCTCCCGCCTCACCGTCCGCCGCGATACGCCTGATCGAGTCGGCGAAGACGAGCAGACCGGCGATCGTCACCCAGCCCGTCCGCACCTACGTGGCGCGCGGCGGCACGGCGACCTTCCGGGTGTCGGCGAAAGGCTCCGGGCTGAAGTACCAGTGGTACCGCAACTACCAGCCGTTCGCGCGGGGGCTGAGCGCCGGCGGGTCGTCATACAAGCCGGTCTGGCGGGCGATCGAGGGCGCGACCCGGTCGTCCTACTCGGTCAGCGGCGCGATCCGATTCCACAGCTCGCAGTATCGGGTCGTGGTCTCGAACTCCGCAGGCAAGGTCACCAGTTCGTCCGCGACCCTGCTCGTGGGGAACCGCTATCTGAACGGGCCGTACATCACGCCCACGCGCCCCTCGGGGAAGCCGTTCCGGCCGGGGGAAGTCGCATTCGTCGACGAATGGGCGGTCGCCATCCAGCCGACCCGTCGCGTCAAGGCGTCCGAGACGACGGATCGCGTCACTGTGACGATCGGGGCGTACTCGGGATACATCACGAGCTGGATGTGGGACTGGGTGAAGACGAAGCCCACGAGCGCGTTGGCCGTGACGATCGTCTCGCGCACCGACGACGACGACCGCACCCATCGCGCGAAGCTGTCCGGCCTCAAGGGCGAATGGTCGCGCGGCTTCACCTTCACTGCGACCGTGACGGTCCCGCGCGGGTGGACCCTCCACACGTGGACGATCTCCCACAACGGCCGCGAGCAGTACTTCTCCTCCCAGACCGGCTGACGGCCGCCGAGCGATTCCCCGCGAGCCGACACGATCTGTACGAACCCACACGCAATGTGCGGTTCGCATCGTGTCGGCTCGCGCATTTCGTGTCGGCTCGCGGGGCTGCCGCCACTACCGCCGCAGGCGAGGGAACGCCCCGCCTAACGCGAGCGCCCCGGCGGCCGACAGTGCTCCTCGAGCCGAAGACACGATGTCGCAGGCCCGCCGGTGTCGTCCCGGACGCACACCGAACGTCGAACCAGGGAAGGGGTGCTCGTGATCGTCCTCACGCGTCTGAACCGCACCCGCTTCGCGGTCAATCCCGACCTCATCGAGCGCATCCAGGTGACGCCCGACACCACCCTCGTGATGGTCGACGGAGCCACGTTCGTCGTCGCCGAGCCCATGGATGCCGTCATCGACGCGGTCGTCGCCTTCCGCTCCCGCGTGCTCGCCGCCGCGCTGCACGGCCCGGCCGCCGCGCTGCACGGCCCGGCCGCCGACACCGACACCGCCGCCACCGCCGCCACGGCCGACCCCAAGCCGACCCCGGTGGGGGGTGAGGGCTGATGCTCATCATCGGCGTCCTGCTCGCCTTCGCCGGCCTGTACGCGATGATCACGCTCGAGGGCGCGCACGTCGAAGCGCTGCTGCTGCCGGCGCCGATGATCCTCGTCTTCGGCGCGACGATCGCCATCGGCCTCGCCGGCGGCACGGTCCACGACGCCAAGGAGGCGGTCCGCGCGCTGCCACGCGCACTGCGCGGCCTCAAGGGCTCCGCCGAGGACCTCATCGTCACGGTCGTCGGCTACGCGGAGAAGGCCCGCGCCGAGGGCCTGCTCGCCCTGGAGGACGCGGTCGCCGACGAGAAGGACCCGTTCCTCCGCCAGGCGCTCCAGAACATCGCCGACGGCACGGACGCCGAGGATCTCCGCGTCCTCATGGAGGACCAAGTCGCCACGGTGGCCGCCGAGCGCCGCACCGCCGCGCGGTTCTACAGCACGCTCGGCGGCTACGCGCCCACCGTCGGCATCGTGGGCACCGTGGTCTCGCTCACCCACGTGCTCGAGAAGCTGGACGAGCCCTCCACCCTCGGCCCGCTGATCGCCGCCGCCTTCGTCGCCACCCTCTGGGGCCTGCTGTCGGCCAACTTCATCTGGCTGCCCATCGGCGCTCGCCTCCAGCGCCTGGCCGAGCTCGAGATCGACCGCATGACCCTGCTCACCGAGGGCATGCTCGCGGTGCAGGCCGGAAGCCCGCACCACCTCGTCGAGGAGCGTCTGCGGGCGCTGACCCCGGACACCGGCGGGAAACGGCGACGCGAGAAGCCGGCGCCCGCGCCGACCGAGGAGCCCGTATGAGCGTGCCGCGCCGGCGCCGCATCCCCGCCCACGGCGCCCAGGGCGGCCACGACGGTCCCGACGAGCGATGGATGGCGTCGTACCTCGACATGATCACGGTCCTCATGTGCATGTTCATCGTGATGTTCGCGATGTCGACCGTCGACCAGGAGAAGTTCGAGGCGCTGCGCGCATCGCTGGCGACCGGCTTCGGTGCGGAGGAGTCCGCGGCCGTCGACGTGTCCGAGGGCGTCGTCGTCCCCGCCGACCTCGTCGACGACGAGGGCGAGGCGTTCTACGAGCTCCCGCCGAACGCCGCCGAGGAGGAGTACGACAGCCTGGCGCTCCTGCGCGAGCGCCTGCAGGAGGCGCTGGACGAGGAGGGCCTCGGCGACACCGCGACCTTCACGATCGACGAGCGCGGGCTGACGATGGGGCTGAAGAGTGCCGAGACGTTCTTCGCGACCAACAGCACCGTGCTGAGCGCCAAGGCCCGCGCCGTCCTCGACGCGGCCGGCACCGTGCTCGCCGACGACACGCACGACATCTCGGTGGAGGGTCACGCCGACTACCGCCGGCCGGCACCGCCGTTCCGCGACAACTGGGAGCTGTCGTCCGCGCGCGCGACGGGTGTGCTGCGCTATCTCGCGAACGAGGGCGAGGTCGACCACGAGCGGATCAGCTCGGTCGGATACGGGTCGTCGCGCCCGCTCGCGAAGGGGACCAGCGCGGCCGCGCTCGCGAAGAACCGCCGCGTCGACATCGTCGTCCTCTCCTCCGCCGCAGAGGAGGTGCGCAAGGAGCTTCCCCGCCTCGACGCGGTCGCCGCCGGTCGCTGATCCCGTCGCCCACCGCCGTCCCCGCACCGCCGAACCCCGCTCGCGACCCGCGGCGCGGCCTAACGCGGTCGCACGGGCGACCGATAGTCCCGCTCGTGCAGATCGAGGACAGCGTGCGGACGGACGACGGTGCGTCGCGGGCCGACGCCGACGCCGCGGTGCCCGAGCGCTACGACTTCGGACGCCCGGCGGCGCTGTCGCGCGAGCACACCCGCGCGCTGGCCGGCGCCTTCGACGCGTTCGCCCGCCTGTGGGCGATGCAGCTGACCTCCAAGGCGCGGCTGCGCTCCCACATCACGGTCGAACGGGTGACCCTGGAGACCTACGACGAGTACGTCTCGACCGTTCCCGCCACGACGACCCTCGTGCTGTGCAGCGATGAGGATGCCGACGGCAGGGCCATCATCGAGTTCCCCGTGTCGACGGCGCTCCTGTGGATCGTCAAGATGCTCGGCGGCGATGCGACCCGCCCGCTCGAGACGCGCTCCCTCACCCCCATCGAGTTCGCCCTGCTGCGCGCGCTCATGGACGAGACGCTCGGCCACCTCCGCGGATCGCTCGGCGGACTGCTGTCGGAGCGGCTGGCCGTCACCGCCGTGCAGTACAACGCGGCGTTCGCCCAGATCGTCTCCGCGCAGGAGCTCGTCGTGGTCGCCCGCTTCTCGATGCGCCTCGCCGACCACACCGAGTCCGCGAGCATCGCCCTGCCGGCGACGGTGCTGCTGGAGCGCCTCACCGACACGACCTCCGCGCCGCACGCCGCGCCCGATCCCGACGTCGTGCGCCACCACGTCGAGGAGACGCCGGTCGAGCTCACGCTGCGGCTGGCGTCCCGAGCCGTCCTGCCCGGCGAGGTCCTGGAGCTGGCCGTCGGCGATGTCCTCACCCTGCCGCACGGCGAGGACCGCCCGCTCGAGCTCGCGATCGGCGACCACGTCGTCGCCGCTGCGGCCGTCGGCGCCAACGGGGCCCGCCTCGCCTGCGTCATCACCTCATCCGACCTTTCCCGCTCGCTCGTCGAGGAGACCCCATGACCAGCACCACGACCCACGAAGCCGCCGCGGCCGCCGCGTTCGCCGATCGCCTCCCGACGGCCAGCCGCACGACGGCGCGGCCGAGCGCCGGCTCCGGCGAGACGGGCGATGCCCTGATGGTGTCGTCGGTCGGCGACACCAGCGCGGCGCTGGCCGTCGTGATCCTCGACGAGTCGGCCCTGCTCGGCGACCCGGCGGCGTCGCTCGCGGACCGCCTGCGCGACGCTCTCGACGCCGCGGCGGCCGCGTTCGGCCCGAGCGTGCTCGGCGAGCCGGTCGTCGGCGACGCATCGGCGCTCTTCTCGCACCCGGCGGCGCAGGTGTTCGACCTCGTGGAGGAGTCGGGACGCACGCTCGGCCGCCTCGCGGTGCGCATCTCCCAGACGCGGGCGGCCTCGCCGCGGCGCCTGCAGCGGATCGCGGGCGTCGAGATGGACCTGACGGTCGAGGTCGGCCGCACGCGCATGACCGTCCGCGACGTGCTGGACCTCGAGCCCGGCCGCATCATCGAGCTCGATCGCTCCGCCGGCGCGCCCGCCGACGTCAAGCTCAACGGCCGGCTGATCGCGCACGGCGAGATCGTCGTCGTCGACCAGGACTACGCGGTGCGCATCACGCGCATCATCGAGAGCGCGGAGGCCTGAGCTGGACGATCTGCTTCTCGCCGCCCGCGTCGTCGTCTCGCTCGCCGCGGTGCTCGGCGTCGTCTGGTTCGTGCAGCGCCGCGTGACCCGTGGGGCGACGGGGGATCGCGCGAAGACCCGCCCGCGCGACGTCGTCCGCGTCGTCGCCAAGCGCGGCATCGGCACCAAGTCGCAGGTCGTCGTGGTGGAGGTCGACGGCACGCGCTATCTCCTCGGTGTCGGCGAGGGATCCGTCTCCGTCCTCGACAGCCGTCCCGCGCAGGACGAGAGTGCGGAGCGACGCGCCCTCGCTCCGCTCACCACGCTCCCGGTCGCCGCGCGCACGACGCTCCCCGCCGCCCCGGCGCGCGTCCTCCCGACCGAGGCCCCGGCGCCCCTGCGCCGCGCCCGTCGAGAGGCCGAGCGCCCGGCGCGCCCGACCTTCGCGGCAGCCCTGTCGCGTGAAGCCTCGCAGGCGCTGCGGCGCGCGCTCGGCGCCTGATCGGCCACCGCCCGTGACAGTTCGCGGCCTCGGAGGCGCCCGCACCCGCGCCGCCCGCGCCTGGATGATCGCGGGCGCCGTCGCGCTGACCGTCGCCGCGCTGCAGATGCTCACGGTGCCGGCCGCCCACGCCGACGGGATCGATCCGACACCCGCGCCCACCCCGGCGACCGGGGTCACCGTCGACATCAACGGCATCGACGGCACCCCGTCGGCGTCGATCCTCACCCTCATCGGCATCACGCTGCTGTCGGTGGCGCCCGCGCTGCTGCTGATGATGTCGTCGTTCACGAAGATCTTCGTCGTGCTCGCGATGACGCGGAACGCCCTGTCGCTGCCGACGATCCCGCCGAACCAGGTGCTGGCCGGGCTGTCGCTGTTCCTGACGCTGTTCATCATGTGGCCCGTGCTCACCGAGATCAACACGATCGCCGTCCAGCCCTACACCGACGGCGGCCTCACGTTCACCGATGCCGTCACGGCCGCCTCGGATCCGCTGCGCACCTGGATGCTGGCGTACACGCGCGAGGAGGACCTCGCCCTCATGACCCGGTTCTCGGGCGGCGAGAACCCCGAAGACCCCGCCAGCACGCCGCTCATCACGCTCATCCCGGCGTTCATGATCTCGGAGCTGCGCGCCGCCTTCATCATCGGGTTCGTCATCTTCGTGCCGTTCCTCGTGATCGACCTGGTCGTCGCCGCCGCGCTCATGTCGATGGGCATGATGATGCTGCCGCCGGTCATGATCTCGCTCCCGTTCAAGATCCTGCTGTTCATCCTCGTCGACGGCTGGGGCCTGATCCTGCGCACCCTCATGCAGAGCTATACGGGGGGCGGATGAACCCGGAAGCCGTCCTCGACATCGCCCTCGAGGGCGTGATGATCACCGCGAAGCTCGCCGCTCCGCTGCTGGTCACCGCGCTCGTCGTCGGCTTCGCGATCTCGCTGCTGCAGTCGATCACGCAGATCCAGGAGGTCACGCTCTCGTTCGTCCCGAAGGCGATCGCCGTGGGGGTGGCGCTCGTGGTGTGCGGCAACTGGATGATCACCGAGGCCGTCACCTTCACCCACGCCCTGTTCGATCGCATCCCGCAGCTGCTCAGCGGCGGATGACGGGCCGGTGACGTGGACATCCCCCTCGACTTCGCGTGGCTGGAGGCCACCGGCCTCGCCGCGGCCCGGATCACCGCGTTCCTCTTCCTCGCGCCCCCGTTCTCGTACCGCGGCTTCCCGACGCGCATCAAGGCGATGCTCGGCGTGGGCCTCGCCCTGGCGATGAGCGGCACCGTCGCGCCGGGCTACACGCCGCTGGACTCCGGCGCGTTCCTCCTCGCCCTTCTGGCGCAGCTGGTGACCGGTGCGCTCCTCGGGTTCCTCGTGTCGGTGTGCTTCGCGGCGGTGCAGTCGGCGGGCGGGCTCATCGACCTGTTCGGCGGATTCCAGCTGGCCCAGGCCTTCGACCCGCAGATGAACGTCAACGGCGCGCAGTTCACGCGCCTCTTCCAGATGGTGGCGCTGGCCCTGCTCATCTCCTCGAACGGCTACGCCCTGATCCTCGCCGGGCTCGCGCGGAGCTTCTCCGCCGTCCCCGTCGACGGGATGCTCGCCCTCGAGCGCCCCGCCGAGCTGCTCGTCGACACCGCCGCACAGCTGCTGCTCGCGGCCGTGCAGATCGCCGGTCCCCTACTGCTCGTCCTGTTCCTCGCCGACATCGGCCTGGGCCTTGTCAGCCGGGTCGCCCCGGCACTGAACGCGTTCGCCATGGGCTTCCCCGTGAAGATCATGCTGACCCTCGTCCTGGCGGGCACCGTGATCCTCGCGCTCCCCGCGGTCGTGAGCGCGCTCACCGAGGACGCCGTCGGACTGCTGATCGGGGGTGCGGGATGAGCGATGCCGACAGCGGCGAGCGCACCGAGATGGCCTCGCGCCGGCAGCTGCGCGAGGCCTACCGCAAGGGCCGGATCACGCGGAGCCAGGACATGTCGGCGTGGATCGCGATCGGCGCCTTCTGCGTGATGCTGCCCGCGCTGATCGGGGCCGGCGCCGACGCGGGCACCGAGCAGTTCGTGGGGATCGCGTCGATCATCCGGCACCCCGACGTCGAGGGCGCCCTGGCCCTGCTGTCGACCGCCCTCGGTCACATCCCGGCGGTCATCGGCACGACGCTCGGGACCGTCTCGATCGTGGTGCTCATCATCTCGGTCGTGCAGGGCGGGGTGCACCTGCGCGGCGTGCCGGTGCGCTTCGAGCAGTTCAACCTCGTCACCGGCATCCAGCGGCTGTTCGGCCTGCAGGCCCTGTGGGAGGGCGCCAAAGCGCTGCTGAAGACGGCGGCGATCGGCCTCGCCCTCTACATCGTCGTCGCGGGACTCATGCCCCTGCTCGTCGCGAGCGGCGCGGCGCCGGTGAGCCGCCTCCTCGAGGTGGCCGCCTCGGGCATCGCGAGCCTGCTGATGACGGCTGTCGCGGTCGGCATCGCCCTCGCGATCGCCGACGTGCTGGTCGTCGCGCGCCGCAACCGCAAGCACACGCGCATGACGAAGAAGCAGGCGCGCGACGAGCACAAGAGCAGCGAGGGCGACCCGCTCATCCGCAGTCAGCGCCGCGCGCGGCAGATGGCCATGAGCCGCAACCGCATGATCGCCGCGGTCGGCGATGCGGACGTCGTGCTGGTCAACCCGACCCACGTCGCCGTCGCGCTGCGCTACGAGCCCGGCAAGTCCGCCCCCCGCGTCGTCGCCAAGGGCAAGGGCGTCGTCGCGGAGCGCATCCGCGACCGTGCGACCGAGGCCGGCGTGCCCCTGGTACGCGACATCCCGCTCGCCCGCGCGCTCCACAGCGCGTGCGATCTCGGCCAGGAGATCCCGGCCGACCTGTACACCGCCGTCGCACGCATCCTCGTGTTCGTCGACGGCCTCAAGCGCCGCGGCTCCGCTCGCGGCGTGCACACCGTCCCGGAGAGGAAGGCGCCATGAAGGGCATCCTGAAGAAGTCCGCGATCCCGGTCGCCGTGGTCGGCATCATCATGCTGCTGATCGTTCCGGTGCCCCCGCCGGTGCTCGACGTGCTGATCATCACGAACATCCTGTTCGCGCTGCTGATCCTGCTCACGACGATGTTCGTCCGCAAACCCCTCGACTTCTCCGTGTTCCCCTCGCTGCTGCTGGTGGCCACGCTCTTCCGGCTCGGGCTCAACGTCGCCTCCACCAAGCTCGTGCTGGGCGAGGCGCACGCCGGGCAGGTGATCGACGCGTTCGGGGCCATCGCCGTCGGCGGGTCGCTCGTGATCGGCATCGTCGTCTTCCTCATCCTGATCGTGATCCAGTTCGTCGTCGTCACCAAGGGCGCCGAGCGCGTCGCGGAGGTCGGCGCGCGGTTCACGCTCGACGCCATGCCGGGCAAGCAGATGGCGATCGACGCGGACCTCAACGCCGGGCTCATCACGGACGCCGAGGCCCGCGCGCGGCGCGCCGAGATCGCCGCCGAGGCCGACTTCTACGGGGCGATGGACGGCGCGTCGAAGTTCGTCAAGGGCGATGCGATCGCCGGTCTCGTCATCATCGTCATCAACCTCGTCGGCGGGATCGCCATCGGCCTCATGTCGCACGGCATGGAGATCGACGAAGCCCTCAGCACCTACGCGATCCTGACGATCGGCGACGGGCTGGTCACCCAGATCCCGGCGCTGCTCATGGCGGTCGCGACGGGCATGATCGTCACGCGTTCCAACGCCGAGGCCGACATGGGGACCTCGGCGGCGGGCCAGCTCGGCCAGTCGCGCACCGCGCTCCTCATCGCCGGCGGCGCCGCGATCGCCATGTCGTTCATCCCGGGCATGCCGATGCTCGCCTTCCTCGTGATCGGCGGTCTGCTGCTGCTCATCGCCCAGCGCGTCGGCGCGGCGGAGCAGCGGGCGCAGGACGAGGCGCCGGCGGCCGAGACCCGCACCGCGGACGCGCCGGAGGAGCTCGCCGAGCGCATGCGCGTCCACACCCTGGAGATCCTGCTCGCCCCCGACATCGTCGACCTCGTCACCGGCGGCCCCGACGACCTGCTGGGGCGCGTCAAGTCGCTGCGGCGCAAGACGGCCGTCGAGATGGGCCTCATCGTGCCGCCGGTGCGCACCCGGGACAGCATCGAGCTGCCGGCCTCCACGTACGTCATCCGGGTCGCCGGCGTCGAGGCGGGCCGCGGCGTCGCGCCGCGCGGATCCATGCTCGCCCTCGGCACCGGGCTCGACGCGCTCCCCGGCGCCGCCGCCCCGGATCCGGTCTTCGGCATCGAGGGCAAGTGGGTCCCGCTGCAGATGCGTCACACCGCCGAGATGTCCGGCGCCACCGTCGTGGATCGGGCGAGCGTCATCATCACGCACCTGTCGAGCATCATCCAGGCCCACGCCGCCCGGCTCCTCAGCCGCGAGGACGTGCGACAGCTGACCGAGGGCCTGCGCCAGACGAGCCCCGCCGCCGTCGAGGAGCTGACCCCGGCGCTGCTGTCGCTGGCGGAGATCCAGCGCGTCCTGCAGGGGCTGCTCGCCGAGCGCGTCGCCGTCAACGACCTGGTGCGGATCTACGAGGCGCTCGCCCTGCGCGCGAAGGCGTCCACCGAACCGGAGGGCCTGATCGAGGCGGCGCGCGCGGCTCTCGGCCCCGCCGTCGCCGCCCGCTTCGCGGAGAACGGGCGCCTGCGCATCGTCATGATCGATCCGCTGCTGGAGCAGTCGATGCTCGAGGCGCTCCGACCCGCCGAGGACGGCATGCACATCGCCCTCGACCCGCGCCGCCTCGAAGCGGTCATCGCGTCAACGAAGGCGGCCGTCGAGGGCGCCGGCCCCGGCGCGGAGCCGGTGCTCGTCTGCGCGCCGTCGCTGCGCACCGCCGTGCGCCGGCTGGTGTCGACCCAGACCGACGGCCTGCCGGTGCTGTCGTACACCGAGGCCACGGCGGGCGGCCTCGCGATCGACACGATCGGGGTGGTCCGCGACGCGGTTGCCGAACCGCAGGCGATCGAGGCGGGCTGATGCGGGTGAGGGGTCGTCCGCGGGAGCGCGGCGGGAAAGTAGTCTGATCGAGTGCTGGTTCTGACGAGACGGATCGGTGAGCGCGTGCTCATCGGCGACGACATCGAGCTCACGGTGGTGGAGATCCGCGGCGACAGCGTGCGCCTCGGCATCCAGGCCCCCCGCGAGACGCGCATCCAGCGCGCCGAGATCGTCGCCGCGGTCGAGACCGAGAACCGGTCGGCCGCCGAAGGTTCCGCCGACCAGGAGCAGGCGCTGCTGCAGGCACTCGCGGCACGCCGAAGCCCCGCCGCAGACGCCGACTGACGCCCGCGGCGGGACCGCGAAGAAGGGTGAGGGCTCTCAGCCCGCGAGGGCGCCCTCGAGCGTCTGGATGTTCTGGGCCATCCAGGTGAGGTAGGTCTCGCCCTCCGGGAGGATCTCGGAGAACTCGATGACCGGGATGCCGTCGGCCTCGGCCGCCTGGATCACCTGGGTCGTCTCGGCGCCGCCGGTCTGCGAGTTGGCGATCAGCACGCGCACCTCTCCCCCAGCGAGCAGGGTGGTGGCCTCGAGCAGGGTCGCCGGCGGCACGTCCTGGCCTTCCTCGACCGCTTCGCTGAACGCCTCGGGGGTCACGTTGGCGAGGCCCGCGGCCGCCGTCAGGTACATCGGCACCGGTTCGGTCACGAAGATCTTCTCGCCCTCGTGGGCGGCTGCGACGTCGGAGAGGGAGGCTTCCAGGTCGGCGACGCCGTCGACGAACGCGGCCAGGCCGCGCTCGAAGGTCGCGGCCTCGCCCGGGACCAGCTCCGTCAGCTCCTCGGCGATCGCCTCGGCGACGTGCTCGATCGTGTGCGGGTCGTACCAGACGTGCTCGTTGAAGCCCTCGACGTGGTCGTGCCCGCCGTGGTCGTGGTCGTGGTCCGCCTCTGCGGTGGCGTCGGCATCCTCGTCGGCCTGGTCGTGGCCCTCGTTCTCGGGCCAGTCGTGCGAGTACTCGGCGGCCGTGATGACGTGCGCCTCGGAGCCGGAGGCCTCGATCAGCGAATCGATGAAGGAGTCGTAGCCGCCGCCGTTCTCGACGATGAGGTCGGCACGGGAGATCGTCAGCTGGTCGCTCGCCGACGCCTCGTAGGAGTGGGGGTCCTGGCTGGAGGACGTGACGATCGAGGTGACCTCGACGGCGTCGCCCGCGATCGCCGACACGATGTCGCCGTAGACGCTGGTCGAGGCGACGACCTGGACGGCGTCGCCGTCCGCGGCATCGCTCGCGTCCGAGGACGGCGTCGACGCGCATCCGGCGAGGACGAGGGCGGTCGCGCCGAGCAGCGCGCTGATCGAGAGGGTCTTCCGGGCCATGCCCCCGAGTCTAGAGGTTAGTGATAATCATTCTCAAATCGCGGCTAGCGCATCCCCCGTCCCGCCGAGCCGACACGCAAAGCGCGAGCCGACACGCTGCTAGCGGTGCTTAGGGTGTTGGCTCGCACGGGGCGTGTCGGCTCGGCGGAGGCAGCCACCCCCGCGGGGCGCGGACCCCGGGCGCGGGGCTCAGTCCAAGAGCAGCGCGGGCTCCTCGAGGATCGAGGCGATGTCGGCGATGAAGCGGCTCATGCCGTCACCATCGATGACGCGGTGGTCGAACGAGCCCGAGACCGTCGTGACGAAACGCGGACGCACCTCGCCGTCGACGACCCACGGCTTCTGACGGATGGTGCCCATCGCGACGATCCCCGACTCCCCCGGGTTGATGATGGGCGTCCCCGCATCCATCCCGAACACACCGATGTTGGTGATCGTGATCGTGCCGCCCTGCTGGTCGGCGGGGCTCGTCTTCCCCTCGCGGGCGGTGAGCGTCAGCTTCTCGAGCGCCTTGGCGAGCTCGCGCATGTTCATGTCCTGCGCGTCCTTGATGTTCGGGACGAGGAGCCCGCGCGGGGTCGCGGCGGCGATCCCGAGGTTGACGTAGTTGCGCACGCGGATCTCGGCGGTGCCGTCCTCGCGGTCGATCCACGCGGCTCCCACCAGCGGCGTACGGCGGACGGCCCAGATCACGGCGCGCGCCATGATCAGCAGCGGCGAGACCTTGATGTCGGCGAAGTCGGGCGACGCCTTGAGGCGCTTGACGAGCTCCATGGTCCGCGTGGCATCCACATCGGTCCACACCGACACGTGCGGCGCGGTGTAGGCCGAGCGCACCATCGCCGACGACGTGGCCTTGCGGACGCCCTTGACGGGGATCGCCTCCTCGCGTCCCTCGACCAGGGCGGGAGCAGGGGAGGACGCCGCGGGCACCGGCGGCACGGGGATCGTCTGCTCGCGCTCGGCGGGGCGATCGGGCGTCGCGATGTTGCGGAAGACCGAGGCCTGGTCGGCGTGGCGCACGACGTCGTCGCGCGTCACCTCGCCGGCGGGGCCGGAGGGCACCACCTGGGCGAGCTCGACGCCGAGGTCGCGGGCGAGCTTGCGCACCGGGGGCTTCGCGACCACCCCGGCCGACGCGCGCACGGCGTCCTCCCGCGGGGCGGGCTTGCTGCGCCGGGACTTCACGGCGCCGCCCGTGCCGTAGCCGACGAGGACGGATCCGCCCTCGTCCGGCTCGGCCGGCTTCTCGCCGTGCTCGCTCTGCCCGGCCGACGCATCGACCGCACCGCCGCTGATCGTGATGATCGGCGCGCCGACGGTCACGGTGTCGCCCTCGGCGACGAGCAGCTCGCCGATCGTGCCCTCGAACGGCGACGGCAGCTCGACGAGCGACTTCGCGGTCTCGATCTCGACGATCACGTCGTTGACGGCGATGGTGTCACCGGGGCCGACGCGCCACTGCACGATCTCGGCCTCGGTGAGGCCCTCGCCGACGTCCGGCAGGTGGAAGGTCTGAGTGCTCATGGCAGCTCCTTCGTCAGGCCTCGGTGGTGGACCGAGAGTACGACATGTCAGTAGGCGAGGGCGCGGTCGACGGCCTCGAGGATGCGGTCGGCGTCGGGGAGGAAGAGCCCCTCGAGCTTGGCCGGCGGGAACGGGGTGTCGAAGCCGGAGACACGGAGGACGGGTGCCTCCAGCGCGAAGAACGCCTTCTCCATCACGGTGGCCGCGACCTCCGACCCGACGGACGCGAAGCCCGACGCCTCCTGCGCGTAGACCATCCGGCCCGTACGGCGCACGGAATCGAGAATCGGGCCGTAGTCGATCGGAGAGATCGAACGCAGATCGATGACCTCGCACGAGGTGCCCTCGCCCTCGGCGAGCGCGGCGGCCTGCAGCAGGGTCGTGACCATCGCGCCGTGGCCGACGAGGGTGACGTCGGTGCCGCGGCGGACGACGCGCGACGCGTGCAGCGGCAGCGCACGGGCGGAGGTGTCGACCTCGCCCTTCATCCAGTACTTGGCCTTGGGCTCGAGGAAGATGACCGGATCCTTCGAGGCGATCGCGTCCTGGATCATCCAGTACGCGTCGTTGGGGGTCGACGGCGACACCACGCGCAGGCCCGGGGTGTGCGCGAAGTACGCCTCGGGGCTCTCCTGGTGGTGCTCGACGGCGCCGATGTGCCCGCCGTAGGGGATGCGGATGACCACCGGGAAGGGCAGCACGCCCTCGTGACGGTTGGTGAGCTTCGCCAGCTGCGAGGTGATCTGGTCGAATGCGGGGAAGACGAAGCCGTCGAACTGGATCTCGCACACCGGACGGAACCCGGCCATCGCGAGGCCGATCGCCGTGCCGACGATGCCCGACTCTGCCAGCGGGGTGTCGAGCACCCGCTCGGGACCGAACTCCGCCTGCAGTCCCTCGGTCACGCGGAAGACGCCGCCGAGGGGGCCGATGTCCTCGCCCATGAGGAGGACGTGGTCGTCGGCGGCGAGCGCGGCGCGGAGCCCCGCGTTGATCGCCTTCGCGAAGGGCATGGTGACGACGGATGCCGGGGCGGCAGTCGTCTCGTGGTCCACGACGCTCATGCCTTTCCTCCCTCGAACGACGCCTCGTAGTCGGCGAGCCAGCGGCGCTGCTCGTCGATCAGCGGGTGCGGCTCGCTGTAGACGTGCCCGAACATGACCTCGCGGTCGAGGTCGCCGAGCGCGTTGGTGCGGATGCGGACGTCGTCGGCGTAGGCGGCGGCGTCGTCTTCCACCCCCGCGAAGAACGCGTCCGATGCGCCGCGCGAGCGCAGGTAGGCGTGCATGCGGGCGATGGGGTCGCGCCGCGCCCACGACTCCTCCTCGTCGGAGGTGCGGTACTTGGTGGGGTCGTCGCTCGTGGTGTGGGCGCCCATCCGGTAGGTGAGGGCCTCGATCGCGCGCGGGCCGTCGCCGGCGCGCGCCTCGTCGAGCGCCGTCTTAGTGACGGCGTAGCTCGCGAGGACGTCGTTGCCGTCGACCTGGATCGACGGCATCCCGTACCCGGCCGCCCGCTGGAACAGCGGCGTCCGAGACTGGGTGCTGACCGGCACCGAGATCGCCCAGTGGTTGTTCTGCAGGAAGAAGACCTGCGGCGTGCGATAGCTGGCCGCGAAGACCATCGCCTCGTGGACGTCGCCCTGACTGGACGAGCCGTCTCCGTAGTAGACGATGAGCGCCTCGTCCCTCTCGGGGTCGCCCGTGCCGGTGCGCCTGTCGAAGACGAGGCCCATGCCGAACCCCGCCGCGTGCAAGGTCTGCGAGCCGAGGACGAGCGTGTAGATACGGGTGTTGCCGTTCTTCGGATCGGTCGGATCCCATCCGCCGTGCGTGAGGCCGCGCATCAGCCGGATGATGTCGATCGGGTCGACACCGCGGATCGTGCAGACGACGTGCTCGCGGTACGAGGGGAAGAGGTGGTCCTGCGGGCGGGCCGCGCGGGCGGAGCCGACCTGCGCCGCCTCCTGGCCGAACGACGGCGGCCACAGGGCGAGCTGCCCCTGACGCTGCAGGTTCGTGGCCTGCCGGTCGAAGGCGCGCACCACGACCATGTCGCGGTAGAAGGTCTCGAGCTCGCTGTCGGCGAGCGCGTCGATGAGCGGCAGGTAGCGCTCCGCTTCGGGCGTGGGGGCGAACGTCCCGTCCGCCGCCAGGACGCGCACGAGGGCCGGATCGTCAGGCGGGGTCATGTACCCACGCTAACGCTCCCCGCATGCGTGCCACTGCATGAGTTCGACAACGGATGCCGCGATTCGCGGTGCCGCCGAGACAATCCGGCCGGGAGAAATCCGCGTCGGCGACCGGCTCACGGCGCGGGGAGGACGTTCTCCTGCAGATTCATCCGCGGTGCGGCCGGCGGGCGTCAGGCGGGCGCCAGATCGACGACCGCGCAGCCGAACGCCTCGAGGCGCAGGATGCCGTCGGCGACCTCCGCCCCGAACGCGAGCCGCACGCGCTCCTCGCCGAGCTTGCCGGCAAGCGCGGGGCCCGGGGTGGCAAGGTCGGGGGTCGTGCGGGCAAGGTCGACCTCGCGAGAGGTGGCGGACGGGTTGAGTGCGACCAGAAGCGACCCGCGCGTGAAGACGAACGGGTACCCGGTGGAGCGCACCTCGACGGGTCCGCGCGCTGACAGTCGCTCATCGCTGCGGCGGAGCGCGATCGCCGCCCGCACGAACCGCAGGAGGGAATCGGGGTCGTCGAGCTGATCGGCCACCGTCGGCCGCAGCGGGTCGGGATCCTGCGGCAGGTAGCGGGACTCGTGCGCCACCGGCACCGAGCCGGGCAGCTCGCCCCACTGCATCGGCGTCCGCGATCCCGCCCGCTCATAGGTCGGTCCGAGCGACGAGCCCTCGAGCGAGTCGAGTCCGGGCACGTAGCGCATGCCGATCTCGTCGCCGTAGTAGATCGACGGGAGTGCCGGCCAGGTGAGCGCGAGCAGGAGCGCGCTGCGCGCCTGCACGGCGTCGCGGTCGCCGGCGACCAGCCGCGTGAAGTCGTGGTTCGCGGTCGGCAGCCCCGGGATGCCGGTGGAGCCGGCGTCGGCGATGGCCGCGGTCGCGCGCCGCCAGGCGTCGATGAAATACGATGCGTCGCCCGCCCCGGACGCGTCGGCCCACGCGCGCGGCTCGCCCCATGCCTCGTGGACCGTGCCGGCGCCGTTGTTCCACAGCGACTTCAGCGGCGCGCCGTCGTCGTCGCCGCCGAACTGGAGGAAGAAGTCGACGTCGAAGCCGGCGGGCACCGCCTTGGCCGGGTCGCCCCATTCGGAGATGAGGATGTTGCCCGGGTGCCGGGCGTCGAGGCGGGAGCGCACCTCGGCCCACAGCCGTCCGGTCTCGACGTGGCCGGGGTCGTCCTTGACGAGCGAGGCGGCCATGTCGACGCGGAAGCCCTGCACGCCGCGGTCGTACCAGCGCGAGATGATCTCGACGAGGGCATCGCGGTTCTGCCGCGGTCCGTCGGCGTCCACCGGCTGCCGCCAAGGCTCGGCGGGATCGGTGCGCGCGTAGCCGAAGTTCAGCGCCGGCTGGAACTCGAAGAAGTTCGGCTTGTAGAAGCCCCCTCGGACTCCGGGCCCGGCGACGAACCCGGGCGCCGCCTCCGGGCTCCACACGTAGCGGGAGTCGTCGGGATCGTCGACGGACGCCAGGAACCACGGATGCCGATCGGAGGTGTGCCCGGCCACGAGGTCGAGCACGATCGCGATCCCCCGCGCATCGGCGGCCGCGACGAGCCGCTCGAGTGCGGCGTCTCCGCCGTAGCGCGGATCGACGTGGTCGAAGTCGGCGACGTCGTAGCCCGCGTCGCGCATCGGCGAGACGAAGCAGGGGTTGATCCAGACCGCGTCGACGCCCAGCCAGGACAGGTAGTCCAGGCGTGCGGCGATGCCGTCGAGGTCTCCCATGCCGTCGCCGTCGGCGTCCGCGAAGCTCTGCGGATAGACCTGGTACAGCACGATGCGGTCCAGGCGATCGCGGAGGGTGAGCAGCGACGGCGATGCGGGCAGGGGTTCCACCGCGTAACCGTACCCGATCGAGGTGCCCCGCCGTGGATCGCCCGCCTTCATGGATTCTCCTCCGTTGATGGGACGATGATCGGTCGACCTAGCGGTCGTCCGATCGCGGGGGAAGTCGGTCGGCGGCGAGCAGGATGAATCCGCCGATGAGCACGGGGGCCACGGCGACGAGGATCGTCAAAGGTGGGGCACCCACAGTGATGGCGGAGACGAGAGCGACGCCCACGCGAGGCCGCCGCACTGATGAGTTATTTGCGAGAGCGCGCGAGGAGCCTGCCGGTCAATCTGCCAGAGGCTTCCTGCCCCGTAAACGACAGCTCAGGCGACCGCTGAGGCGACGTCGACGACGCTGTCGAGGGCTTCCTCTTCGCCGACGGAGATGCGCACGCCGTCGCCGACGAAGGCGCGGACGATCAGTCCCGCTGCCTCGAACGCCGACGCGACCTCCGCTGCGCGCTCCCCCGCCGGGAGCCACACGAAGTTGCCCTGCGCCTGCGGCACGTCCCAGCCGGCCTCGCGCAGGCGCGTCGCCAGGCGGTCGCGGCGGTCGGCGATCGCGCGCACCCGCTCGAGGAGCTCGTCCTCGGCGTCGAGACTGGCCAGCGCGGCCTCCTCCGCCGCGGCGGTGACCGACAGGGGGATGCCGGTGGCCCGGGCAGCATCCAGGATGCGGGGGTGGCCGATCGCGTAGCCCACGCGGAGCCCCGCGAGACCGTACGCCTTGGAGAAGGTGCGGAGCACGACGACGTTCTCGCGCCCGGATGCCAGCACGCGACGCCCGTCGACGGCATCCGGATCGGTCACGAACTCGGCGTAGGCCTCGTCGAGCACCACGAGCAGATCGCTCGGAACCGCCCCGACGAAGGCATCGAACTCGGCCTGCGTGACGACCGGCCCGGTCGGGTTGTTGGGGCTGCAGACGATCGCGATGCGCGTGCGGTCTGTCACCGCCGCCGCCATGGCGACGAGGTCATGCCGCCCGTCGACCGTGTTCGGCACCGTCACGGCGGTCGCCCCAGCTACGACGGCGAGCCCGGGGTACGCCTCGAACGAGCGCCACGAGAAGAGCACCTCGTCGCCGTGGCCACTGGTCGCCTGGGTCAGCTGGTAGAGGATCGACACCGAGCCGGCGGCGACGTGGACGCCGTCGGGAGTCACGCCGAACCGCTCCGCGAGACGCTCCCGCAGACGAGGCGACGACGCGTCGGGGTAGCGGTTCACCCCGGTCGCCGACTGGATCGCGGTCACGACCGACGGCAGCGGATCGAAGGGGTTCTCGTTGCTCGACAGCTTGAACGCGTCGGCGCCGGCCTGCTTGCCCTGGCGGTACGCGGGGAGGGCGGCGATCTCGGGGCGGAGGCGGACGGGCAGCTCGGTCACGCGTCGAGTCTACGGACGCGAGGCGATGCCCCGGGATCGGGACGAGGGCGACCGGACGAGATCGCTGATGCTCTCCGTCGGAACTCCGTGCCACAATGACGTCACCATGAGATTCCTGATCCGGGTCATCGTCAACGCGTTCGCGATCTGGGTGGTCACGCTTATCCAGCCGCTGAACGTCGACGTCATCGCGTTCGCGCCCGGCGAGACGCTGCAGCTGGTGCTGACGCTCCTCGCCGTGGCCGCCGTCTTCGCGATCGTCAACACCGTCATCGGCACGGTGATCAAGATCGTCGCCTTCCCCCTCTACATCCTTACGCTCGGCCTCATCTCGCTCGTCATCAACGGCCTCCTGCTGTGGATCACGGCGTGGGCCACGCACTGGTGGTCGTGGGGCCTGCGCGTCGAGGACTTCTGGCTCGGCGTGGTGGCGGCTCTCGTGATCTCGCTCATCAACTGGATCTTCGGGATCATCCTCCGCCCCCAGCTGAAGCGCCGCTGATCCCGCGGCGGGCGGTCGTCGCCGGCGTGCCGTGGTCGCGGCGGGCGCCGTAGACGATCGCGGTGGCCGCGCCGGCCGAGGCGAGTCCCGCCAGGTGCACGCGCACGGCATCGACACGCGGGTCGTCCGACGCATCGATCAGCGCCGCCGTCTCCCGGTAGGCGTCCATGTGATGCACGCCGAGGGCGAGGTCGCCCAGGCGCGGCTGCGGATCGGCGACCCGTTCGACCACGAAGCTCCCCGCCGCGCCACCCACGACCGGCACCCCGCCGGCCGACAGCGCCACGACCGGATCGTCGGTGTGCCGCACGGTCACCGTCAGCACGTCGTCGAGCTCGACCTGCACGGGACTCGCGAAGGTGATGAGCGAACCCACCTCGTACCCGCTCTCGCGGGCGAACCGGCCGGCGATCATCGCACCCTGGGAATGGCCGACGAGATGGATTCGGTCGCCGGCCAGGGCACCGGCCGCTGCCAGCGCACGACCGGTCGCGTCGTAGGACGACGACGCGAAGCCCAGGTAGAGCTCGATGTTGGAGGCCATGTCCCAGGGCTCGGCGTACGGCGTTCCCAGATCCTTCGTGCCCGCGATGTAGACGATGTGCTCGCGCCGACCCGCCGCCGCCTCGTACGTCTCCACCCGTACCCGTTCGTCATCTCCGCCCGGGATCCGCGCGGCGAGCTCCACCACCGAGTCCGGCGCGGCGACGCGGGAGCGGGACAGCTCCGTGACCGTCGTGGTGCGCCCCGTCGGCACGAGCGGAGGATCGTCGCGCAAGATCGCGCCCCTGTCGACGAGTCGGATCGCCCCGCCGAGTGCGGCGAACAGAGCCGCCGCCTGCCAGAAGGGCGCCACCGCGCCGAAGAGCTGCCGGCCGACCTCGGCGTGGCGCCCGTGCCGCCAGTGATCCCACAGCGTCTCCGCGTCGACACCGATGCGGTCCGAGCCGGCATCCAGTTCCTCGACGGCCCGGGTCGCGTGACGCTCGACCCGTTCGTACACCTCTGCGCGATGACGAAGAGCGCGGGCGAGCGCGGTGGCACGCTCCTCGGCCTGCTCCGCGGTCCCCGCCGGGTCGGGGAGCCAGAGTCCGCCCTCCCGGGAGAGCAGTCCGGCCCGGTGGAGCAGCGCGGAGACCGCGGCGCAGTCGGCCGCGAACCGGACGAGGACCCCCGCGACATGACGGAGCGTCTCGGTGTCGACAGCGATCACTCCGCCCGCGCGGATCTCCAGCCCGTCGCCTTCCGTCCCGTCCTCGCCCGTCACCCGATGGCCCCCGTGGTCCCCGATGCGCGGGCCTGGGCCGCCGCCAGCGCGGCATCCCAGCGATCCAGCTCTTCGTCGACACGCTGGAGGCTCCGCGCCCAGTCGGCCAGCGCCTCGACGAACTCCTCCGCCGCGCGCGAGCGCCACCTCATCGCGTCCTCGAGCCCCGGCACCCGCGAACGGATGGCCCAGAGCTCGTCGCGCGCACGGCTCAGGATCACGCGCGCCTCGGTCAGCATCTCGGGGTCGGCCACTCCCCCACTCTGGGCGGCGCAGCGCCGCCGGATCCCTCCTCCGCACCCGCCCGTGGACAGGGATCCGGCGCCGTGCCCTGTGCAGGAGCCGCCGCATCCCGCACAATAGGGGTCGTGGCTACCCGTGACGATCCCTTCCGGGTGGTGTTCGTCTGCACGGGAAACATCTGCCGCTCGCCGATGGCCGAAGTCGTCTTCCGATGGTTCGCCGACCAGGCGGGCCTCGGCGATCGCGTGGTGTCCGCGAGCGCCGGAACCGGCGACTGGCATGTGGGCGAGCGCGCCGACGGCCGCACGATCGACGCTCTGGCGGGCCGCGGCTACGACGGGTCCCGCCATCGCGCACGCCAGTTCACCCCGGCCGACTTCGACCGGCACGACCTGATCGTCGCTCTCGACCGCTCGCACGAGCGCATCCTCGCGGGGTGGGCGCGGACCCCGGCCGACACCGACAAGCTCGCCCTGCTGCTGTCGTTCGACGCCAGCGCGGACGGCAACCTCGACGTGCCCGACCCGTACTACGCGGGCCCGGCGATGTTCGACGAGGTGCTCGGTATGATCGAGAGTGCGAGCCGGGCGCTCTTCCGGCAGCTCGAGCCCGCCATCCGCCCGACGTCCTGAGCGCCCGTTCTTCCCCGATCGGAGCCGTTCCTGTGACTTCTGCGTCCTCTCTCCCGCCCCAGCCCCTCAGCCCCCTCGACGGGCGCTACCGTTCCGCGGTCTCGGGTCTCGGCGACTTCCTCTCCGAGGCGGGCCTGAACCGCGCACGGGTCGAGGTGGAGGTCGAATGGATCATCGCGCTGACGGACCGCTCCCTCTTCGGCTCGGCTCCGCTGACCGACGCGCAGCGGGAGGCGCTCCGCGGCCTCTACCGCGACTTCGGCCAGGCTGAGATCGACTGGCTCGCCGAGAAGGAGGCGGTGACCCGCCACGACGTGAAGGCCGTCGAGTACCTGGTGCGGGACCGGCTGGCATCCCTCGGCCTCGACGACGTCGCCGAGCTCGCGCACTTCGCCTGCACGAGCGAGGACATCAACTCCGCCTCCTACGCGCTGACCGTCAAGCGCGCGGTGGAGCAGGTCTGGCTGCCGAAGCTGCGCGCGGTGATCGCGGCGCTCAGCGACCTGGCCCGTGAGCACCGCGACGCCGCCATGCTCTCCCGCACCCACGGGCAGCCGGCGACGCCGTCGACGATGGGCAAGGAGCTCGCCGTGTTCGCGTGGCGCCTGGAGCGGGTGGCGGCGCAGATCGAGGGCGGCGAGTACCTCGCGAAGTTCTCCGGCGCGACCGGCACCTGGTCGGCGCACCTCGCCGCGGCGCCCGACGTCGACTGGCCCGCGCTGTCCCGTTCGTTCATCGAGGGGCTCGGCATCGACTTCAACGTGCTGACCACCCAGATCGAGTCCCACGACTGGCAGGTCGAGCTCTACGACCGGGTGCGCCACGCCGGCGGCATCCTGCACAACCTCGCCACCGACATCTGGACCTACATCGCGATGGGCTTCTTCGCGCAGATCCCGGTGGCCGGGGCGACCGGCTCGTCGACGATGCCGCACAAGATCAACCCGATCCGGTTCGAGAACGCGGAGGCGAACCTCGAGATCGCGGGCGGCCTGTTCACGACGCTCGCCTCGACCCTCGTCACGTCGCGCATGCAGCGCGACCTCACCGATTCGACGACCCAGCGCAACATCGGCGTCGCCTTCGGGCACTCGCTGCTCGCCCTCGACAACCTCCAGCGCGGCCTCACCGAGATCTCCCTCTCGCGGGATGTGCTGCAGGCGGACCTCGACGCGAACTGGGAGGTGCTCGCCGAGGCCATCCAGACGGTCGTCCGTGCCGAGATCGTCGCCGGTCGCTCGCAGATCACCGATCCGTACGCCCTGCTCAAGGAACTCACCCGCGGCCGTCGCGTCGGAGGCCCCGAGCTCGCCGAGTTCGTCCGCGGGCTCGACGTCGGGGACGAGGCGAAAGAGCGCCTGCTGGCGCTGACGCCCGCCACCTACACGGGCCTCGCCGACGAGCTCGTCGGCGAGCTCGGCTGACCGCCGCTAGCGCGGCGGGTCGATGCCGGAAGCCGTGCCCTCACCGGGAGCCGACTCCGCGGCATCGCGGTCGGGGGTCGGCTCGTCGTCGGGGAGCAGGACCGGACGGTCGATCTGCTTCTGCAGCTGCGCCGGGTCGACCGCCAGCAGCAGCAGGGCGATCGTCACGAGCGTGACGATGAAGACGATCCCCGCGACGACGCCCGCCACGACCCACGCCTTGAGATGCGGGTGCATCTCGCCCGGCGGCACGGGGCGCGGCTCCTGAAGGACGCCCATCGACATGAGCGTGATCACGCCGCCGAACAGCGCCGCGGCGAAGGCGAGGCCGATCAGCTGCGCGGGCTTCATGAGCTCGCGCCGGCTCGGTCGCGGATCTGTCATGCGTGCTCTCCTGCCGCCTCGGTGCCCGTGGGCGCGGCCGCGACCTCGGCGGACCGCTGCTGATCGGCCGCGCTCTCGCGCCGCGGCGAGAAGCCGGCGATGCCGAGGAAGACCGCGATGACCGCGGCGTATCCGCCGAACAGGCCGACGCCGATCGTGATGCCGGTGAGGACGAAGCTCTGGCGCGCCTCGGTGATGAAGTACTCCAGGCTGTAGGCCGGGTTCACCAGCAGCAGTCCCACCCCGAGCGCGAGGGTCAGGGCACCGATGAGGACGGCGTCGCGGGCGTACTCGTCGGTGGCCCGGCGACGGAGGCCGATCACCAGCTCCAGCAGGCCGGTGAGGAGCGCCCAGGCGATGACGACCACGAAGAACAGGGTGGTCGAGCGGAGGCCGGGGAGGCCGGCGACCATGCCGGCGACCAGCGTGGGCACACCGATCGCGACGGCGGCGGCGCGGTCTCCGGCGGGGTGGACGAGCCAGACCGACAGCAGGAGCACCAGGGCCGTGGCGATCGCCCATCCGCTGAACACGGCGAGTCCGACCGCCGCCGAGTGATCCGGCGAGAAGGTGACCATGACGGCCGCCATCGCTGCGAACAGGGCGCGCGCGAGCTGGACGTGACGCACCTCGAAGGGGCGGGCGGGGCTTGCGGACACGGCGGAGCTCATCAGGTCGGCGGATGCGGGACCGTTCCAGTCTAGTTGCGGTTAGCGTGGGGTCATGAGGCGAGCGGCTGCCGGACGGACGACCACGACGACGGTGCTGCTGGCGGGCGCCCTCCTGCTGAGCGGGTGCGGGGCCGAGCCCCAGGCGGCGCCGAGCTCCCCCACGCCGACCAGCCCGGCCCCGACGAGCCCGACGCCGACACCCTCCCCGACGCCGACCCCCACCCCGTCGGCGGCTCCGCTGCCGGAGGAGGCCGAGACGTTCGCGAGCGGCCTCGACGCGCCGTGGTCGATCGCCTGGACGGACGAGGGAACGCCGCTCGTGAGCGAGCGCGACACCGGCCGCATCCTGGAGCTCGACGCGGAGGGCGACGCGCGCGAGGTCGGCGAGGTCGCCGGGGTGAACCACGGCACCGAGGGCGGCCTGCTCGGCCTCGCCATGCACGAGGGCGACCTGTTCGTGTACTTCACGGCCGACGACGGCAACCGCGTCGTCCGCTACGACCTGCGCGGGTCCGCCGGGTCGCTCGACCTCGGCGACCGGACCACCGTCCTCGAGGAGCTCCCCTACTCGCCGGTCCACAACGCCGGGCGGATCGCCTTCGGTCCCGACGGCATGCTGTACGTGCCGGTCGGCGACGCACGCAACCCCTCGGCGGCGCAGGACCCCGACGTGCGGCGCGGCAAGATCCTGCGCGTCGAGCCCGACGGGTCGGTGCCCGCCGACAACCCCACCCCGGGCTCGCCGGCGTACAGCATGGGCCACCGCAACGTGCAGGGCCTCGTGTGGGATGCCGACGGCACCCTCTACGCCAGCGAGTTCGGACAGAACGCGTGGGACGAGCTCAACGTCATCGAGCCGGGCGGCAACTATGGCTGGCCGCTCGTGGAGGGCACCGGCGGCGAAGGGCGCGGGTTCATCGATCCCATCGCCACCTGGCCCACCGACGACGCGAGCCCCAGCGGTATCGCCCTCGCCGGCGACACCCTGCTGATCGCGAACCTCCGCGGCCAGGTGCTGCGGGCGGTGTCGACGGCCGACCCCACCGTGCAGAGGGAGTACTTCGCCGGCGAGCTCGGCCGGTTGCGCGATGTCGCCATCGGGCCCGACGGCGCGGTCTGGTTCCTGACGAACAACACCGACGGCCGCGGCGACCCCCGGGACGGCGACGACCGCATCCTGCGGATCGACCCCGCGTCGGTCACCGCCGACTAGCGGAGCGACGTCAGGAGACGGCCTTCCGCACGAGCTCGCGGATCTTCTCCTCGGCCGCGTCGGTCATCTCCAGCAGCGCGTACGAGACGGCCCACATCTCACCGTCGTCCAGGCGGGCGGCCTCGTCGAACGAGACCGTGCCGTAGCGCGTCTGGAACTTCGAGGCCGGCTGGTAGAACACCACGATCTTCCCGTCGCGGGCGTAGGCCGGGAATCCGTAGAAGGTCTTCGGGGCGAGGTCGGGGGCCTCCTCGCCGACGATCGCGTGCAGCCGCACGCCGATCTCGCGGTCGGTGCCCTCAAGGGCGTCGATCGCGGCCACGCACGCCTCGAGCTCCTTGGCGAGCTTCGCGGCGCCCTTCAAGCCCTTCGTCGAACGCAGCTCGTCGGCGCGCTGCTGCATCGCCGCGCGCTCCTCGTCGCTGAAGCCGCTCTTCGTGTCGCGCTTCTCACTCATGTCCGTGCTCCTTCTGAGGTGTCTGCTGGATGCGGATGAGGTTGCCCGCGGGGTCGCGGACCGCCGCGTCCTTCACGCCGTAGTCCTGTTCGATCGGCTCCTGCACGATGTCCGCTCCCGCCGCCTCGATCCGCGCGAAGGCGCCGTCGAGATCGTCGGTGGCGAGGTTCACGCCGAAGTAGCTGCCCTTGGCGATGAGTTCCCGCAGCAGCGCGCGCTCCTCGTCGGTGACGTCTGAGCCCACCGCGGGCGGGTGCAGGACGATCGCCGTGGACGGCTGCCCGATGGGACCGACGGTGATCCACCGCATGTCCTCGTAGCCGACGTCGAGGCGGACCTCGAAGCCGAGCACGTCGCGATAGAAGGCGAGGGAGGCCTCGGGGTCGGTGTGCGGCAGGAAGCTCGAGTGGATCGTGATCTCCATGGCCATCACGTTACGGGCGCTGCGTCGCGGTCGCTTCTCGATTCCTGATCGGTCTGGTGACCTGCCGGACGATGCACGGGGGCATGCCGGGGCGGAAGGGTGCGCCGCGCTCTCGATACACGCTCGGGGGGACGCCGACCAGCTCGGTGAAGCGCGTGCTGAAAGTGCCGAGCGACTGGCATCCCACGGCGAAGCAGACCTCGGTCACCGACAGATCGCCGCGGCGCAGCAGGGTCATGGCCCGCTCGATGCGACGCGTCATGAGGTACGCGTAGGGCGACTCCCCGTAGGCGAGCCGGAACTGACGGCTCAGGTGGCCGGCCGACATGTGCACGCCACGGGCGAGGGACTCGACATCCAGCGGCCGGGCGTACTCGCGGTCCATCCGATCGCGCACCCGCCGCAGCGCGACGAGCGTGTCGAGGTCCTGACCGATGGCCACGGACCGATCATCGCACGGGCGTGCTCAGCCGTCGACGCCGACGGGGCGGCGGCGCAGCAGCGGCTCCTGCCGCACGGCCGGGGTGACCGTGATGTCGGTGGTCGGGTCGGCCCACGAGTATGCGCCGCGGTTGCCCGCGAGGCGGCGGCGGGCCAGGAGGGCCGCGCGCAGGGGGACCCCGACGGCGAGCGCCGCGATGCCCGCGAGCGATCTGTCCTCGTGCCCGAGCACCGTCTTGCGCTCCCACGCCACCCGCAGCGCCCCGCCGCGGCGGACCGGCTGACGGCGCTCCGGGAGCATTCCTCGGCGGCGCAGGTCCACGAGCTCCGCGACGTCGTCCCACCACGTGGCATCCACCGGGTCGTGGAAGTAGTTCTGCGTGAGCCAGCCCGGGGCGGGATGCCGGAACCGCCGACCGATGACGGCGTCGCGGTCACCGAAGAGCCCCGAGCCGCGGAACACCGTGTTGAGGTTCTCCTTGCTGACGCCGAAGGTGTCGAGCGCGATCACGGGGACGCCGACGGCGATCGCCTCGACGGCGGCGGTCGAGCTGACGGTGACGAGCCCCTCCGCGGAGGCCAGCGCGGCCCGCATCGGCTGATAGGAGAAGACCAGGTTCTGAGGCCGGTCTCGCAGCAGTCCCTCGTAGGACGCGCGGTCGTAGTGCGTCTCGTTCTCGCCGGCGCGGGAGCGCAGCTTCACGACCACGCGTCGGTCGGGGCGGGCGAGGGCCGCCTCGCGGAGCATGTCGGCGACCACGAGGCGGTCGGCGGTCGTCAGCGGGACGAGCGCCTGCGCGGCGAAGACGAGATCGGTGCCGCCGACGACGGGCGGACGGGGCGCGGCGAACGGCAGGCTCGCCAGCCCGAGCCGGAGCTCGGCGTTCAGGCGTCCCGCCAGGTCGCGGAACGCCCGCTCCTCCCGGTGGGAATGGACGAGGAAGAGGTCGGTCTCGCGCCGGTAGGTGACCGCGCCGCGCTGGGCGGGGATCGAGATCCCCGGAAGCCCGGTCACGACGACGGGGCGGGGGTGGACACGGTCGACCTCGCGCATCACGAGACGTGCGAGCGGTCCCTTCCCGGCGATCACGACCACGTCGGCACGTTCGCGACTCAGCCATCCGGCGAGCGCGGCGAACGGCAGCCGGGTCACGTCATCGGAGGTGAAGCGCGTGCCGTCCAGGGCCGCCTGCTCCTGCGCCGCGCTCACCGTGAGCGGGGTGCGGATGAGCGCGATGCTGCTGTCGGCCTCCGCGATGGAGTCCAGGAGCGCCGCCGCCCACTTGACGAAGGAGTCCGCGTCGGCGACCGCGACCACGCGCAGGCGCGGCGGCGTCGCGTCCGGAGTCATGCCGGGACGCGCCGCAGCTTCGCCATCGGCGCGAGCTCGCCCGGGAAGACGCGCTTGACGCCGTCTCCGAGGGCCTCCTCGATCACGCGGATGTCGCGGACGAGGTGCTCGAGGCCGGCCGGCTCCAGCGAGGCGGAGTGGTCGGAGCCCCACATGGTGCGGTCCAGCGTGATGTGCCGCTCCACCGCGACGGCGCCGAGGGCGACGGCGGCCAGCGAGATCTGGAGGCCGCGCTCGTGACCCGAGTAGCCGACGGGCACGCCCGCGTAGCGCTCCTGGAGCGCGGGGATGACGCGCAGGTTCGCCTCGCCGGGCTCCATCGGGTAGGTGGAGGTCGCGTGCATGAGCACGAGGTTCTCCCGACCGAGGATCTCGACGGCGCGGTCGATCTGCTCCAGCGTCGACATGCCCGTCGAGAGGATGATCGGCTTGCCCGTCGCGCGCAGCGCCTCGAGCAGATCGGTGTCGGTCAGCGACGCGGATGCCACCTTGTGCGCGACGACGTTGTGCTCCTCGAGGAAACCGACCGAGGGCACGTCCCACGGCGACGCGAACCAGTCGAGGCCGGCGAGCGTGGCGTAGTCGCCGATCTCGACGTACTCGTCGTGGCCGAACTCGACGCGGTAGCGGTACTCGAGGTACGACATCGTGCCCCAGGGGGTCTCGCGCGGCACGTCGCGCATGTGCGCGGGCGTGGCGATCTCCGGCGTGCGCTTCTGGAACTTGACCGCGTCGGCACCGGCGCGCTTGGCGACGTCGATGAGCTGCTTCGCGATCTCGACGTCACCGTTGTGGTTCAGGCCGATCTCGGCGATGACGTAGGCGGGGTGTCCCGCACCCAGCGTGCGCGATCCGATGGTGACGGTCATGGTGGTGGTCCTCTCGTGACGACGCCCGGTCGGCGCCCTCGTGCGGCCAGTGTCCGCTCGCAAGGTGAACGGACGGCCACGCGCGGGTGACGCGGGCGTCGCCCGGCGGTGTCGAATCGGCGCGGCATCGGCACCCCCGGGGAGTTGCCCGGCGGTGCCGATTCGACGCGGCATCGGCACCCCCGGTCGTTGAGCGAGCGCAGCGAGACGAAACGCCGGCGCTCAGCCGCCGAGCACCAGTTCGGCGAGCTCGCGCACCGCGCCCTCGCCGCCGCGGCGGCTGAGCACCCGCCGCGCGATCGCCGTCACCTCGGGCCGCGCGTCGGCGACCGCGATCGGCCAGCCGACGATCTCCATCGCCGGGATGTCGTTGACGTCGTTGCCGAGGTAGGCGATGCGGGACAGCGGGATGCCGCGCGCGCTCGCCCAGCGCCGGATCGCCGCCGCCTTGTCGTCGATCGACTGGAGCACCTCGACCTGGAGCTTCGCCGCCCGTGCGCCCACGACCGGGTGCGTCTCGGTCGAGAGGATGAGGACGGGAATGCCGGCCCGGCGCAATCGGGCGACGCCCATGCCGTCGGAACGGCTCACGCGCACCCGCTCGTCGCCGTGCGCGTCGATGAGGGCCGTGTCGTCGGTGTGGACGCCGTCGAAGTCGGTGACGACGGCATCCACGTCGATCGGCTCGGCGGCGTCGTCCACGAGCGGCGCGATCGCGCGGGCCAGGGCCAGCTGGGCATGGTCGTCGATCTCCACCGCCGAGAGCTCGGGCACCTCGACGATGCCCACGCGCCCGAAGAACCGGTGCTGCGACCGCCGGAAGCCCGCGGCGTCGAAGGCGTAGAAGGCGCCCGTCTCCAGGTAGTGCGGGTCGCGGTCCTGCCGCCGCGGGCGGTGCGCGGCGTCGTGGTTGATCGCCGCGGCCGAGGCGTCCGCGTCCCGCCTCCAGAGGAAGCCGTAGGTCTCGAACGCCGAGAACGCGGCGTCGTAGCCGCCGCCGTGCACCATCGCGACCGCCTCGTCGATGCCGCGCGCGTCGATGAACGGCGACGTCGCCTGGAGGAAGACGACCGTCGCGACCGGGATGCCGCGGCTCGCGAGCGCGTCGAGGGTGTGGAGCAGGGCGCTCTCGGAGCTCGCCGTGGCGCCGGCGATCTCGGCCGGGCGATCGATGACGAGCGCACCGGCGTCCTCGGCCACGCGGGCGATCTCGGCGTCGTCGGTCGAGACGACCACCAGGTCGACGCGCTGGGCCGCCCGGGCGGCGGCCACCGCGCGCGCGACGAGCGGGACGCCACCGACGGGGAGCACGTTCTTGCGCGGCACGCCCTTCGACCCGCCGCGCGCGGGGATGATCGCCACGGTGATCGGCGCGGATGCCTCTTCGGTCACGGCGGTCTCCTCCCGGGCGCGCGGACGGCGCGGCACGCTGCTCAGCGTGCTCGGTGGCGGTGACCGGCGGGGGAACCGCGGGTGAACGGCGGGCGACTCAGCCGGTGCCGCGGATGTCCTCGACGGCGCGGAGGACGGCGAGGGTCCGCTGCTGGTCGGCCGTCGGGTCGTCCTCCCCGCGGACGAGCGCGGCGAAGCGGGCGACCTCGTAGGTCATGTTGTTGTCGTCGCCCTCGATGCGGTGCTCCTCGGCCTCACCGTCGAGCGGCGTGAACACGATCGCGCGGGGATCGGTGATGCGGTCGATCGAGAGCGTGCCGAGCTCGCCCTGGATCTCGCTCGGCCGCGACGACGCGGTGATCTTCGAGAAGCCGACGTCGGCGACGAACCCGGGGTACACGAGCAGCGCGGTGCCGGCGCCGTCGGCGCCCGTCGCGATCGTGACGGTCGCACCGGTCACGGCATCCGGAGCTCCGAAGAGCGCGATCGCGGCGCTCAGCGGGTAGACGCCGAGGTCGAAGAGCGCTCCGCCCGAGAGTGTCGGATCGAAGATGTTGGGGGTCTCGCCCTGCAGGACGAGGTCGTAGCGGGCGGAGCGCTGGCAGAGCGCGAACGAGGCTCGGCGGACGACGCCCACCCGCGGCAGCAGCTCGCGGACCGCGACGAGGCCCGGGTCGTAGGCGTTGCGCATCCCCTCGAACACGACGACGCCCCGCGCGGCGGCGGCCTCGACCAGCCCGGCGAACTCGGCCGAGGTCGGGGTCGCGGGCTTCTCCAGGAACACGTGGAGGCCGGCGTCGATCGCCGCGCGCGCCTGCTCGGCGTGGGCGCCGTTCGGGGAGCCGACGTAGACGGCGTCGACCTGTCCGGCGAGCGCAGCCAGGTCGTCGACGGCGCCCGGCACGCTGTTGCGCTCCGCGAAGGCCCGGCCGCGGGCGAGGTCGCGGGAGTAGGCGACGTCGACGCGCACGCCCTCGACGCGCGACACCGCCTCGATGAAGCGCTCGGTGATGGTGCTGGTGCCGATGGTCGCGATTCTGATCACCTCTCCACGGTACGGCCCGCTCGCGGAATCGGAGAATGTGCGCGGATTCGGATGCCACGGGCCGCAGGCTCCGAATCCGGTGGCATCCTCCGAATCCGGTGGGGGAATGCGGGCGGCGGCAGACTCGTTGCGCCTCGGCATGAAGGCACTCGTCTACCGCGACTTCGGCGGCTCCGACCGCTTCGAGCTCACCGACCTCCCCGAACCCCACATCGGCCCCGACACGCTCGTCGTGCGGGTCGTCGCCGCCGGCATCAACCCCGTCGACTACAAGGTGCGTGAGGGATACCTGCGGGGCCTCATCGACACAGCCCTCCCGGCGGTCCCGGGATGGGATGTGGCCGGCGTCGTCGAGAAGACCGGACTGGACACCCCCGAGTTCGCCGTCGGCGACGAGGTGCTCGCCTATGCCCGAGCCGACGTCGTGCAGCACGGCTCGCTCGCCGAGCTCATGCCGGTGCCGGTGCGCACCGCGACCCGCAAGCCCGAGGGCATCTCGTTCGCGCAGGCCGCCGCGCTCCCGCTCACGGGGCTGACGGCCCTCCAGTCGATCGAGCGGTCCGGACTCGGCGAGGGGGCGACCGTGCTGATCCACGGCGCGGCGGGCGGCGTCGGCTCGTTCGCCGTGCAGCTCGCCGGCCTCCGCGGCGCCCGCGTGGTCGGCACCGCCTCGGAGCGCAACCACGACTACCTGCGAGACCTCGGCGCCGAGCCGATCACCTACGGCGAGGGGCTCGTGAACGCCGCGAAGGTCTTGGCGCCGGAGGGCTTCGACGTGATCCTCGACTTCGCGGGCGGCACGTCGCTCGACAGCACCGCCGCGCTCCTGAAGCCCAGCGGCCGCGTCGTGTCGATCGCCGACTCCCGTGCGCGGTCCGAGTTCGGCGGCGACTACGTGTGGGTGCGGCCCGATCCGGCGCAGCTCGGCGAGCTCGCCCGGCTGGTGGCCGAGGGCGCCCTCCGCGTGGAGATCGCCGCCGAGTACCCGCTCGACCAGGCCGCGGCGGCATACGCGAAGCTGGAAGAGGGCCACACCCGCGGAAAGATCGTCGTCACCGTCTGATCCGCGAGCACCCGATCAGCTCATCGCCTGCTCGAACAGCGACAGCGCGAGGATCACACCTCCGACGGTCACCCCGACGCCGACGAGCGGCACCCAGGCGAGGTCCCTCTCCCGGCGCCACGCGATGACCATGGCCACAGCGGTGATCGCACACCCCGCGATGACGGAGGTCGCGTACACCATGCCGGCACGATCCGCGCCGACCCAGTCGCAGTCGGGCGAGCAGGCGTTCCCCGCGAACATCGTGCGGGAGAACCAGACGACCGTGGTCACCACCGCCGTCAGGCTCTGCAGGACCGCGACAGCCGCCACCGCCGCGACGGCTCTGCGTCGAGACCTGACGGGTGCGGTTGGCTCTGCCATGGTCAGCCGACGGTATCAGCCGGCGAGGAACTCCACGGCGGCCTCGCGGAAGACCCGCGATCCGGGGGCGTTGAAGTGGTGCCGGTCGGGGATCTCGAGGAACCGACCGGCCGGGCAGGCGGCGGCGAGCGCCTTCGAGCCCTCGATGATGCCGTCGAGCGACCCCGTGGCGAACAGCACGGGCTGCTCCGGGGCGTGTGCGGGGTCGGGATCGACCTGCTTCGAGGCGCGGAGACCGGTGGCGATCGCCAGGAGCGCCTGCAGGTCGTTGCCGGGCACCCGCTCGGTGAGCTTCACGTAGTTCTGGGTGACGGGGTCGGTGACCGGGGTGCCGTGCTCGGCGAGCGCGCGCACCTGGTCGAGATCGAGCCGGGCGAGCGGGATGCCGTCGGGCACGCCGCCGAGCACGGCGCGCGGGATGCGCGGCGCGATGTCCTGCAGCACCTCCCAGCCGACGCGCGCGCCGAGCGAGTAGCCGACGTAGCTGGCCTCGTCGACGAGGTAGGTGTCGAGCACGGCCTCCACGTCGGAGGCGAGCTGGCGCAGGTGGTAGTCGCGCGACTCGTGGGGCTTGTCGCTGGCACCGTGCCCGCGCTGATCGAGCGCGAGCACGCGGTACCCGGCGCGCTGCAGGTCGCGCACCCAGCCGGTGCTCACCCAGTTGTCACGGGTGCTCGAGGCGAAGCCGTGCACGAGCACCACGGTCGGGAGGGTGTCCTCCCCCCACGAGTAGGTCGCGATGCGATGCCCCTCGCCGACCATGATGTACTGCGGATCGGGCATCTCGGTCAGCTGGGGCAGGGAGGTGGTCACCCCTTGATTCTGCTCCTCCTGCGCGGCCGGCGCCGCGCAAGGATCCGCACGAGGTTCCCGCGCTGGGTGGCCGACGGCTGCTGCGGCAGCGCGATGGGCTGCGTGACGATCGCGTCGACGATCATCGAACCGTCGCTCGGGCCGACGACGGGGATGGCCGCCGTCGGCGTGGGCACGGCGGGCGTCACCGGCATCCGGCCGAGTTCCCGATGGGCACGCAGGTAGGCCGGGATGAGGATGACGACCGCGCCGAACCAGGCGAGCGGGTTGCTCCAGGCGACGCCGGCGAAGCCGAAGAAGGCGCCGAGCACCACGGCCGCGCCCGTCCGGGCGAACAGTTCGACGACGCCGGTGACGGTGGGGATCATGGTGTGCCCGAGCCCCTGGAGCGCCCCGCGCAGGATGAACAGCACCGCCAGCGCGCTATAGGTGGCGCCGTTGATGACGAGCATGAGCGCGGCGAGGTCGACGACCTCGTCGGAGCCCTCGCCGACGAACAGCCGCACGATGCCGGCACCGAACACGATGAGGAGGGCCCCCAGCACGACCGCGGCCCCCAGCGCGAGCCAGATCGCCTGCACGACGCCGCGGCGGATGCGGTCGGGGCGCCCGCCACCGTGGTTCTGCGCCACGTACATCGAGGTCGCGAGTCCGAGCGACATGAGGAGGGCGACGGCGAGCCCATCGACGCGGGAGGCCGTCGTGTACGCGGCGACGTCGGCCGCGCCGAGGCGGTTGAGGGCGACCTGCACGGCGAGCGTGCCGATCGCGATGATCGAGGCCTGGAAGCCCATCGGCAGGCCGAGCCGAAGGTGCTCGGCGAGGTCGCGCCGGGTGACGCGCCAGTCGTGTCGGCGGACGTGGAGCACCGGCACACGCCGGCGGACGTACTCGAGGCACAGCAGCACCGACACCGCCTGCGACAGCACGGTGGCGAGCGCGGCGCCGGCGACGCCCCATCCCCAGGGCCCGACCATCAGCACGACGAGGCCGACGTTCAGCACGCACGCGAGCGTCAGGAACAGCAGCGGCGTGCGCGAGTCGCCGATGGCGCGGATGATCGCCGAGAGGAAGTTGAAGAACATCATCGTGCTCGCACCCAGGAAGCTGATCTGGGCGAAGACGACGGCGTCCTCCATGAGCTCGGGCGGCGTCTGCAGCAGCTCGAGGCCGGGACGGGCGAGCATCGGCGCGAAGAGGGTGAGGATGACGCTCGTGATGCCGGTGAGCACCGCGCCGGAGGCCACGGAGCGTCGCACCGCGGCGTGGTCCTGCGCGCCGAATGCCTGCGCGGTGGGGATCGCGAAGCCCGATGTCAGACCCCACGCGAACCCGAGCAGCAGGAAGAGGAGGCTGCCGGTGGCGCCGACCGCCGCGAGGGCGTCCACGCCCAGCCAGCGCCCGACGACGATCGCGTCGGCGACCTGGTAGAGCTGCTGGACGACGTTGCCGATCAGCAGGGGCACGGAGAACGCGAGGATGACGCGCCACGGGCTGCCGGTGGTGAGTGTTCTGGCCATACGAGTGCTCTCGGGAAGATCGGGGGTGGGAGCGCGCCGCGACCGCGGCGGCACCGAGTCTATCGAATCGATTCGGAGTCGCGGAAGGGCGGGCGGGGTTTTCGCCTCACCCAGGCTCAGGCCGCGAGCGCACCATCGACGATGCCGCGCAGCGTCGAGCGGATGCCGGCCGCGCGATCGGCGAAGCCGCGCTGGTGTGCCACGTACTCCGCCTTGCCCTCGGCCGACTCGATCGCCACCGGCGCATAGCCCCAGTCGGCGAGATCGTAGGGGGAGGCCCGCATGTCGAGGGTGCGGATGTCGCGGGCGAGCTCGAAGGCGTCGAGCAGCAGACTCCCCGGCACGAGCGGCCCGAGCTTGACCGCCCACTTGTAGAGGTCCATGTTCGCGTGGAGGCATCCCGGCTGCTCGGTCTCGACCTGGCGATCACGGCTGAGGGCCTCGCGGTTGCGCGGCACGGCGTCGGGGGTGAAGAAGCGGAACGCGTCGAAGTGGGAGCAGCCGAGGGGATGCGCGTCCACGACGGCATCCGTCCCCTCGCGCCCGAGACGCAGCGGCACGGGATGGCGATGCTCGGCCTGCCGGTAGACCATCGCCCACTCGTGCAGGCCGAAGCACCCGAACTGGGCCCGGCGGCCCTCGGTCGCCCGGAGGATGCCCGCGATGCCGCGGAGCATCAGCGCCTTCTCACGCACGAAGCCGGCGGTGTCGACCACCACGTCGTCGCCGTCGATCCGGTACCCGCGCCACGACGCCCGCGGGGTGGTCGCTCCGCCCCGCAGGCGCACGTCCGCGCCCGGATGCCAGCGGCGCAGGAGCCCCGGCTTGTAGCTGTAGTAGGTGTAGAGGAAGTCGTCGACGGGGTGGGTCTCCCCCCGCGCCACCCGGTGGCGACGCCCCGCCGTCAGCGCGTCGGCGCGTGCCGCGTGCTCCCGCTCGCGCTCCGCCCATTCCGGCGCCGTCAGCGCGCGCGCCGACACCGTGCGCGGATGCTCGGCGACGACGTTCACGCCACGAGGATACGCGGGGAGCCCTGACGTGCCGTAAGTTGGCTCCGCTGGAACACCATTCGGGGGTCGCTGTGTCCGTAGGTCTGCTCGCCGTCGTCGACGACATCCTCAGCGCCGCGCTCAAGGCGTCGGCGAAGTCGGCGGGGGTCGTCATCGACGACGCCGCGGTCACGCCGCAGTACGTGCAGGGGATCACCCCGGCGCGCGAGCTGCCGGTCGTCGGCAAGATCGCGCTCGGGTCGCTCGCGAACAAGTTCCTGCTGATCATCCCGGCCGCGATGCTTCTCACCGCCTTCGCGGACTGGGTGCTCCCGTGGCTCCTCATCGTCGGCGGCGCGTACCTGTGCTTCGAGGGCGCCGAGAAGGTGCTGGAGTGGTTCGGCTTCCACCACGGCCACGAGGAGGAGGGCGGCCGCGACGAGAAGCGTCTGGTGGCGGGCGCGATCCGCACCGACCTGATCCTCTCCACCGAGATCATGCTCATCTCGCTCTCGAACATCGATCCCGACCTGAACATCTGGATGCGCCTGGCGGTGCTCGCCCTCATCGCGCTGCTCATGACGGGCATCGTCTACGGCGCGGTCGCGCTGCTCGTGAAGATCGACGACATCGGCCTGCGGATGGCGAAGAACCCGTCGGCACGCGTGCGCCACACCGGCATGCGGATCGTCCGGTCGATGCCCGCGGTGTTCCGCGTCATCAGCGTCGTCGGCACCGTCGCGATGCTCTGGGTCGGCGGGCACCTGCTGCTCGTGAACCTGGGTGAGGTCGGCTGGCACTTCCCCGTCGACGTGCTGCACGCCGTCGAGCACGCGCTGGAGCCTCTGGGCGGCCTCGTCGTGTGGCTGGGCGACACCGCCCTGTCGGCCGTCGCCGGGTTCGCGGCGGGCCTCGTCATCGTCGGCGTCGTGCTCGGGATCGGGAAGCTGCTCGGGCGGCGCCCGTCGTTCACCGAGGGCGGCGAGACGCCCCACGCCGCGCACTGACCGCCGCTATCGGCGGCGCACGGCCCGACCGGCGCGGCAGGGGAGGCAGACTGGAGGCATGAGCTCCGCGACCCCCGGCCTGCCGGCCGCCGCCGTCCGCGCCCTGATCGACAGCCTCTCCGCCGAGGGACTCGACCCGCACGCGATCGCGATCGCGCGTGAGGGCCGGATCCTCGCCGAGCACGCCTGGGCGCCCTGGGCAGCCGACCGCCCGGCGCTGTCGTACTCCGCATCGAAGACCTTCACCTCGCTGGCGATCGGGCTGCTCCAGAGCGAGGGCCGGCTCTCGCTCGACGACTCGGCCGCCGCGCTGCTCGGGCTGCCGGACGCGCACGGCATCTCGGTGCGCCACCTGCTGACGATGAACACGGGCCACAGCCAGGCACAGGCCGACACCTTCGACTTCGACGTGCGCACGCTGCTGTCGACGCCGCCGGCCGCGGCGCCGGGCACCTCGTTCGCCTACAACTCGGATGCCACCTACGCGCTGTCGTGCATCGTGACCGCGCTCACCGGCGAGCGCCTCACCGACTACCTCCGGCCGCGGCTGCTCGATCCGCTCGGCATCGACCGCCGCTGGATGAAGCCCGCTTTCGGGGTCGAGCAGGGCGCATCCGGGTTCCATCTGACGGTGCACGACCTGGCACGCATCGGCTCGCTGCTCGCCGACGGCGGGCGGTTCGGCGACCGCCAGGTGATCCCGGCGGAGTACGTCGACGAGCTCGCCCGCCCGTGGTCGGACACCCGCGACCCGTCCCAGCCCGCCGACCCCGAGAACGACTGGACCTACGGGTACGGCTATCAGGTGTGGCGGGGGCGCCACGGCTTCCGGGTCGACGGCGCCTACGGCCAGTTCGCGGTCGTGCTCCCCGAGCACGGGCTCGTCATCGCCTACCAGGGCGCGACGCTGGAGACGCAGCGCACGATGCGGGCGTTCTGGCGCTTCGTCGAAGCCGTCGAGGTGGCCGATGCCGCCGATGACGACGCCGCGCCGGGAGCCGGGGCCGGCGCCGAGGCGCCGCCGCCGCTCGACGCCTGGGATGCCCGCGACGCGCTCTCCCCCGCCCCGGACGGTCAGCCCGACGCGTCCGGCCTGGAGCTCGCGGCGGCCCCCGACGGCTGGACGCTGACCCTGCCGCCGGCGATCACGGGGGGCGCCGCGCAGACGGTCCCGGTCGGCGACTCCGGCTGGACGCGCACGGTGCTCGACCTTCCGGTTCCGGCCGAGTCGCGCGAGCCGGTCGTCGTCGGACCCCCCGTCGACGACGGCACGCATGTCGCCGTGGCGGCGCGCGGCGCAGCGGATGCCGCCGGCGTCCTCATCCACGTGGTGGTCACGACCTCGCCGCACCGCCTGATCGTGCGGCAGACCCCCGACGGCACGACGACGGCCGCCTGGCACACGATCCCGCTGCGCGGCGGCACGTTCGCGACGCTGGCGGTCCCCGCCTGGCTCGCCCACGACGCCGCCTGACGCGTCACCGTCATCGCCCGCGTAGGCTCGTTCCTCATGGCCATCGGCGCGACAATGCACACCTTCACCGTCCAGCTGGCCGACGTCGACCGCGGCGTCTACGAGGAGCTGTCGCTCCGGACGGCGCGCCAGTCGGCCGAGACCGACGCCTTCATGATGACGCGCGTGCTCGCCTACTGCCTGGAGTACGAGGAGGGCATCGCTTTCAGCGAGGGGATCGCGTCGGCCGACGAACCCGCGGTCTCGGTGCGCGACCTCACCGGACGGCTGCTCGCGTGGATCGAGGTCGGCGCGCCCGACGCCGCGCGCCTGCACCGCGGCAGCACGTCGGCCGAGCGCACCGCCGTGTACACCCACCGCGATCCGGCGAAGGTCGCCGCGCAGTGGGCGGGGAAGCGGATCCACCGCGCCGAGGACATCGTGCTCCACAGCTTCGAGCCCGGCTTCGTCGAGCAGGCCGCCGCACTGGTCGAGCGCCGCAACGACATGACGCTGTCGGTGACCGAGCGACGGATCTATCTGGAGCTGAACGGCACGACGCTCTCGTCGGCGATCCTCGACCAGCCGGCCCAGTAGCGACCGGGGTCGTCGCGGACAACTGCTGGGTAATTCCGGAGAATGCGGGGCGGCCTGGAACCCTGGGAAGTCCCGACCGCCCCGCGCGACCCGCCTCCCACACCGAGAGACGGATCTCACGCCACCACTCCCCCCGGAGTGACTTCTCCGCCTCCACGGGGCGAGGCGGAGTGCCTTAGAGATGGCGCTCAGGATGAGAGACCAGCCTCCCGGCCGTTCATGACGCGACGACCGGCAGATTGCCGGATAAGAGGATTTTTCCCTCCCGCGGTCGCTCGACCCCGCGACGGCGGTGGGAGCATCGACTCCATGCATCAGGACGTGGCGGACCAGCTCGTGCGGCGCACGGGCATCATGGCGATCACCTACTCTCCGCAGATCCACGCCGACGACCCCGGCTACAGCCTGGGCAAGGACGTCGCCTGGGTCTTCGATGCGCTCGGCGATCAGGCCGACCGGGACCGCGGGGTCATCGCGTATCTCGTCGCGCGCGCATCATCGACCCCACACGGGAGCGCGAGCGTCTCGCCGACTACGTCTATGGCAACGTCCGCGCCGGGGCTACGGTGTCGGCATGAGCACGTACACCGTCACCCGTTCGGTCGAGACCATCGCCGCGCCCGCCGACGTCCATGCGTTCGTCGACGACTTCCACAAGTGGTCCGCCTGGTCGCCGTGGGAGGACATCGACCCGACCATGCAGCGCTCCTACAGCGGGCCGGATGCCGGGGTCGGGGCCCACTACGAGTGGAAGGGCGACGGCAAGGTCGGGCAGGGCGAGATGACGATCGAGACCTCGACCCCGCAGTCGATCGGCATCCGCCTCGCCTTCCTCAAGCCGTTCGCGGCGGTCTGCCCGACCCGCTTCGACTTCGAGCCGGTCGGATCGGGCACGCGCGTCACCTGGACGATGCAGGGCGAGAACCGCGGGATCATGGTCGTGCTGGCTCCCCTGCTGCGCATCCAGCAGTCCGTCGGGAAGGACTTCGACCGCGGGCTCGCCCGGCTGAAGGCCGCCGCCGAAACGGAGTGAGGACAGCGACGCGCAACGGGGGATCCGCGGTCCGGGGATGAGCGCGCCCTGAACGCCCGGCGGTCCGCCGACAAGCATGGTCATCGCGGCGCACACGCGCCCCGGAACCGCGAGGAGCAGCCATGCCCAAAGCCATCGACATCACCGTCCCCGACCTCACCGGGAGACTCGCCGTCGTGACCGGTGCCAGCGACGGCGTCGGCGTGGAGATCGCGCTGCGGCTCGCGCGCGCCGGAGCCGTGCTCGTGCTTCCGGTGCGGACCGTGCGCAAGGGCGAGGACGCAGCCGCTCGCATCCGCCAGCAGGTGCCGAGTGCCCGCGTGGACGTGCGACCTCTGGACCTGGCGTCACTCGACTCGGTGGCCCGGTTCGCCGGCAGCCTGCTCGAAGAAGGCAGGCCCCTCGACCTCCTCGTCAACAACGCGGGCGTCATGACCCCGCCGACCCGTCAGGAGTCCGCCGACGGCTTCGAACTCCAGCTCGCCACCAACCACCTCGGACACGTGGCCCTGACCACCGCCCTGCTACCGCTGCTGCGCGCAGCGAGCGGGCGGGTCGTGAGCCAGGTGAGCATCGCGGCCGACGAGAGATCGGTCCGCTGGGACGATCTGAACTGGGAGCAGGGGTACGACGCGATGGAGGCCTACAGCTCCTCGAAGATCCTCTTCGGCCTGTTCGCCGTCGAACTCGACCGCCGGAGCACTGCCGGCGGCTGGGGCGTGCGCAGCATGCTCTCGCACCCCGGCATCACGCCGACGAACCTCCTGTCGGCCCAGCCGGGACTCGGGCGTAATGAGGACACGCGCGCCGTCCGGGTGATCCGCGCGCTGTCGCGGTGGGGCCTCATCGTCGGCACTCCCGCCTCGGCCGCCCTCCCGGCGGTCATGGCGGGCACCGACCCCTCAGCCAAGGGCGGGCATCTCTATGGCCCGAGCGGCTGGCGCCACCTGGGCGGACCGCCGGCCGAGCAGCCGCTGTACTCGCGGCTGGCGGGAGCGGATGACGCGCGACGCGCGTGGACGGCGACCGAGCGCCTGCTCGGCGCCCCGCTCCCCGCCTGATGCGCCGCGGCCTCCAGACGTGACGGACGGGTGAGGGGGATCGGGAATCCCTTGCAGCCGCACCGCACCGCCCGGAGACTCGGAGGATGGACAGACCGCAGCTCGCCGACTTCCTGCGCAAACGCCGGGAGGCGCTGCAGCCCGAGGACGTCGGGCTGACCCGCGGACCGCGCCGGCGCACCTCGGGGCTGCGGCGCGAAGAGGTGGCGGCGCTGTCGGACATGTCCGTCGACTACTACAGCCGGCTCGAGCAGCAGCGGGGGCCGCAGCCGTCGGAGCAGATGCTCGCGGCCATCGCCCGGGGCATGCGGCTGACGCTCGCCGAGCGGGATCACCTCTTCCGCCTCGCCGGGCATCGCGCTCCCGAGCGCACGGGGCGCAGCGAACACGTCTCACCCGGCCTCATGCGGGTGCTGGACCGCCTCGCCGACACGCCCGCCCAGGTGATGACCTCGCTCGGCGAGACCCTCGCGCAGACCGCCCCGGCGCGGGTGCTCTTCGGCGACGAAACGCGCTTCGAGGGCGCGATGCGCAGCATCGGCTACCGCTGGTTCCTGCATCCGCCCACCCGCGACGTGTACCCCGCCGAGGATCACGCACGCCACTCGCGCGCCTTCACCGCCGACATCCGGTCCGTGTTCGCCCAGCAGGGCCCGCGCTCGCGGGCGGGAGTGATCGTGGCGGAGCTCCTCGAGCGGAGCGAGGAGTTCCGAGACCTCTGGGAGCAGCACGAGCTGCGTGACCACCACGTGCTCGACAAGCGGCTCCAGCATCCCGAGACCGGCGTCATCGAGGCGCAGTGCCAGGTGCTGATCGACCCCGACCAGGGTCAGACGCTGCTGGTGATCACCGCGCAGCCGGGCACCGAGAGCTACGACAAGCTGCGGCTGATCGCGGTGATCGGCACGCAGCGGATGGCCGCGGACGCCTGAGCTAGCCCGCGCCGACGTCGAAGCGCTCCCAGTGCCCTGCGGAGACCACGTCGACGTCGCCGTCGACGACCGAGATGGCCGTCTGGTCGTCGATCGCATACGACGGCACGCCGATCTCCGCCGCCCACTCGCGGGCCCGCGCGAGCGTGTTCGACTCCCAGCCGGGGTAGTCCAGGTGGGGGAAGATCGAGAAGTCCACCATGCCCAGCGTCTCGTCGCCACCGTGGGTCTCGTCGCCACCGTGGGTCTCGTCGCCGCCGTGGGTCTGGTCGCCGCCGTGAGGCTGCCACTCGACGAAGAGCGGGCCGATGCGCGGCGTCATCACCATGCTGCCCGCGCTCACGCCGACCCACACCGTGTCGGGGAGCGACGGGAGGAGCGCGGCCAGTCCGGACTCGCGGAGCCAGTGCGCGAGGAACACGGCCTCGCCGCCGTCGACGAGCAGGACGTCGGCCTCCCGCAGCCACGGCATCCAGCGGTCGGCGCCGATGCTGGGGAGCGCGGTGAGCTCCAGCACCCCCACGGACTTCCAGCCGAGACCCCCGAGGCCCGGCCCGTGCTCCCAGGCGCCGGTGATCGTGTTCCAGACCGACTCCGGCCCGCACATCGGGTGCCCCCACTGCGCCGTGGGGATGAACAGCGCCCGCGACTCGGCGATCGGCTTGCCGAGCAGCTCGACCAGTCGTTCGCGGATGGCTTCGTTCGTGACCCCGCCGGAGGTGAGCAGCAGCTTCATCGTGTCCGTCTCTTCGTCTGTCGGCTCGTGCTGGCCCCCACACTAGGCCGCCCCTCGGACCCCGGCTAGCGTGGAGGGAGACGACCGAAGGAGCTCCCCATGAAGACCGTCCCCGTCGGCCCCGACCTGCAGGCGCCCAATGTGGTCCTCGGGCTCATGCGCATCACCGACAAGAGCGACGACGAGATCCGCGAGCTCGTGCGCGTCGCGCGCGACGCCGGGATCGACTTCTTCGACCACGCCGACATCTACGGCTCCCACCTGCACCAGTGCGAGGAGCGCTTCGCCGAGGCGATGCAGCTCACGCCGTCCGAGCGGGCCGAGGTCACCATCCAGACCAAGGCCGGGATCGTGAAGGAGGGGCCGTACTTCGACTTCTCGTACGAGCGCATCGTCGGTCAGGTCGAGGGATCGCTGCGGGCCCTCCGCACGGACTACATCGACATCCTGCTGCTCCACCGGCCCGACGCCCTCGTCGAGCCCGAGGAGGTCGCTCGCGCGTTCGACGAGCTGGAGGCCGCCGGCAAGGTGCGCGCCTTCGGCGTCTCCAACCACACGCCCGGCCAGATCGACCTGCTGCGATCCGCCGTGCGGCAGCCGCTCGTGGCAAACCAGCTGCAGCTGTCGATCACGCACGCGCCGATCATCGCGCAGGGCGTCGCGGCCAACATGCAGGGCACCGACCAGTCGGTCACCCTCGACGGCGGCGGCATCGTCGACTACTGCCGGCTCCACGGCATCACGATCCAGGCGTGGTCGCCCTTCCAGGCGGGATTCTTCAACGGCGTCTTCCTGGGTTCGCCCGACTACCCCGAGCTCAACGCGGTCATCGACCGTCTCGCGGCGCAGTACGACGTGCCGCCGATCGCCATCGCGACGGCGTGGATCACCCGCCACCCCGCCAGGATGCAGGTCGTGCTCGGCACCACGACGCCCGAACGCGTGAGCGCCGCAGCGCAGGGATCGGACATCCCGCTGACCCGCGCCGAGTGGTACGAGCTGTTCCGCGCCGCCGGCTACCGCGTGCCCTGAGCGTTCGCGCTCAGCGCTTCGCGGCCGTCGACTCGCCGATGACGAGGGCGGTGGGGAGGGCGATCTTGCGCACCGCGCGAGGCTGGCGGATGAGGTCGAGGGCGAGCTCGACGGCGGCCTCGCCCATCCCCTCCTGGTCCTGACGGATGTGGGTGAAGCGGTAGTGGGTGCGGTCGTAGAACGCGTCGGGATGGTCGAAGCAGATGATCGAGAGGTCTCCCGGAATGTCGCGCCCGAGCCGGAGGGCCGCCGCGCGCAGCATGGTGGCGATGTTGTACTCGGTCGCCACGACCGCGGTCATCCCCGGACGGGCACGGAGGTAGGCCTCCAGCAGCTCGATGTCCTCGTCGGGCGAGGCGGTGCTCCCGGGAGTCGTGGAGTGGACGAGGTCGAACACGAGCGCGTCGTCGTGCGGGATGTGGTGCATCGCGTGCGCTTTGACGTACCCGTCGCGGCGGTCGCGGAGGGTGGAGACGGTGCTGTCGGAGCTCACCAGACCGACGGCCTCGTGGCCGAGCGAGAACAGGTGCTCGGTCGCCTGCTGACCGGCGACGACGTTGTCGGAGCAGACCGTCGCCACCGGCACGCCGTCGAAGACGCGGTCGAGGATCACGACCGGGAAGTCCTTGGTCACCAGTTCGAGGACGGCCGGCGGGATGTACACCGAGGAGCTCGGCTGCAGGATGAGGGCCCGCACCCCGCCGTCGACGAGGGAGCGGATGAGACGGTCCTCGGCCGACGCGTCGCCGAGGCTGCGCTTGACCAGCAGGTTGGCACTCGCGTTGGCGCGGTCGAGCAGACCGCCGATGATCCGGGTGCCGAAGGTGTCGTCGAAGTTGGTGACGATGAGCCCGACCAGCGGATGGGTGAGCGAGTGCGACGCCGGTGCCACGGTGGCGACGTCGCTGATGACGATCGTGCCCACCCGGGGGCGCCGGCTGATGAACCCGTCGCCGCGGAGCAGGTCGAGCGCCTTCTTGACGGTGATGGCGCTGACGCCGTGCCGCTCCGACAGCTCCGCGTCGGAGGGGAGCCGCTCGCCCACCGGGTGGTCGCCGCGCTCGATGGCGGAGCGCAGATCGTCGTACACCGCCCGGTACAGCGCCGTCATCCGGTTGCCCCCCACTCGCGAATCAACATATTTAATGTATCACCGAGCGGGGGCGCGGAGAGGACGGATTCAGCGGGCGGCGAGGCGGGCGCGCAGCTCCAGCGCCATGATCGCGCTCAGCTGCGTGGAGAAGTCGACCTTCTCGCCTGCGGGAGCCGACCAGTCGTCTCCGGCGAGGATCCGGCCGTCCCGCCCCGCGTTGCGCCACAGCGCGTCGGTGCTGGTCTGCACGAAGCGCTCCAGCTCACGGGCCGCGTCGGTGGCGGGATCGAGCGCGTCGAGGAGCGTGCCGACGTACCGGTAGTAGACGCCCTTGAACAGCCCCTCGTCACCGCCCGCCCCCTCTTGCCGGAACATGCCGTTCTCGGACAGCTCGGCGAGCGCCGTGAGCGCGGTCCGCGAGGCGTCGTCGAGGTAGCGCTCATCGCCCGTCGCGCCGGCGAGCGCGACGCCCGCCCCGACGTAGAGCCCCTGGTTGTAGGTGAAGCGCCAGTGGAGGTCGAGCTCGCCGTCCTCCTCGCGGTTGATGCCGTCCTCCACGAACCCGTCGGGCCGGACCACCGTCTCCGTGAGCCACCGGTAGGCGGCGAGTCCGTAGTCGAGGTAGCGCGGGTCGTCGTCGCGCGTGGACAGTCGCGCCGAGAGGATCACGAACGGGCCGTTCGCGGGGGTGTTCTTGTAGTACAGCTGCTGCTTGCGCCAGGCGACGCTCGGGCCCATGGTGTCGTTCCAGCCGTGGTCGACGACATGGTGCCAGATGGCGATCGCGTCGCGCAGGTAGGCGTCGTCGCCGGTGGCGTCGTGGAGGCGGAGGATCGCCAGGGCGTACCAGAGCATGTCGTCGAAGTAGTCGTTGAACAGCGACCCGCCGTTGCGTTCGAGGATGTTGCGGTACGCCGCCTCGGCCTTGTCGAGCCACTCCCGGTCGCCGGTGCGCTCGAACGCGTCGACGCGCACGTCGATCAGGTGCGCGAGCCACCAGTAGTTGAAGGTGGCGTTGTCGCCCGCGGGGTGGCTGTTGTTGAGCAGCTGCGGTCCGTCGACGCCGAAGAAGTGGTCGAGGCTGTCCTGCGCGAGCGACGCGCGGTCGTCCCATTCGGTCTGCGGGGCGGTGCGCGATGCGGTGGTCATGAAGGCTCCAGAAGGGATCGGGGTGAGGGGATCGGGTGCGGCGGACGGGGGGTGCGCCCCCGTCCGCCGCGGTCGCGTCAGCGGTTGTCGGCGAGGATCTGGTCGCCGAGGCTCTGCGCCTCCGCCAGGGCGTCCTCGGCGCTGATCTCACCGGCGAGGAAGCGCTCCAGCTGCGGGATCAGGGCCTTGCCCTCCACGTCGGAGGCTCCGGGGATGCGGGAGCGGACCTTCGCGAACTCGAGCGTCTCGATGAACGCGGAGTACTTCGGGTTGTCGGTGAAGTACGGGTCGTTGGCCGCTTCGATGTTCGCCGGGATCCAGCCGGAGATCTCACCGAACGACACGCCGTTCTCAGGCTGCGTCGTCCACCAGGTGATGAAGTCCCAGGCACCCTCGGCGTTCTTCGCGCCCTGCGGGATGACGAGACCGAACCCGCCCATGCCCGCACCCTGGCCGCCGTCGGGGCCCGACGGCGGCGGGACGATGCCGTACTCCACCCCGGCTGCGTCGAGGCCGCCCAGAGCCCAGGGACCGTCGAGCTTCATGGCGACATTGCCCTCGGCGAACGCGTCGACGCCCTCGCCGAAGCCCAGCTCGTAGACGCCGGCGTCGAGCAGGCTCTGCCAGAACTGGAGCACCTCCAGCCCCTCCGGGCCGTTGAAGGCCGTGGTCTGCTCGTCGTCGCTGTACATCTGGCCGCCGGCCTGGGTCAGCCACATGTTGAACAGGCCCGGATCGTTGAGCTGGAAGCCGGCGCGGGCGAGCGCGCCCCCGTCGTCGACGGTGGTGGCCTCGGCGACCGCAGCGAGCTCGTCCCAGGTGGTCGGGGGCTCGACGCCCGCCTCCTCGAGGGCCTCGACGTTGTAGAACAGCGACCGGTTGTCGACCAGCAGCGGGATGCCGTAGGTGACGTCGTCGACGACGAGCTCGCTGAGGGCCTGGTCGTAGAACTGGGTCATGTCGATGCCGTCCGCCTCGATGTACTCGTCGATCGGCGCGAGCGCATTCTTGTCGACGTAGATCGGGGTGTTGTAGCGGTCCCAGAGCACGACGTCGGGCACGTCGCCGGAGGCGAGACCGGTGAGCAGCTTCTCCTCGACGAGTTCCTGCGGCACGTAGGTCACCTCGTAGGCGTCCTGGGCGGCGTTGTAGGCATCGGCCTGGGCTTCGAGCTGAGCGACCTGATCTCCCGACCAGGAACCCCAGAACGTCACCTTCTCGGGGCCGTCGCCGCCGTCGCCGGAATCGGTGGTCGTCCCGCTGCAGGCGGCGAGTGCGATCGCGGCGACGGTGACGACACCGAGGGCGAGGAATCGCCGGGGTGATGTCTTCATTGCATTTCTCCCTTGAATGTTGGTGCGGGCCGTGCGGACCGGGTGCGTCCGGACGTGGTGGGGGCCGTCACTTGACGGCGGAGCCGGTGAAGTTCTGCACGATGTACTTCTGTGCGAGGACGAAGACCACCAGCACCGGCAGGCTGGCGATGATCGTGCCGGCCATCAGCGGGCCGTAGTCGGTCTCGTACTCGTTGATGAAGGCCGACAACCCGATCTGCACCGTGTACATCTCGGGGTTGTTGAGGGCGATCAGCGGCCAGAGGAAGCTGTTCCACCCGGCCTGGAAGGTGAGGACGGCGAGCACGGCCGCCCCCGCCGTCGACAGGGGGAAGTAGACGCTCAGGAAGATGCGGAACTCCCCCGCCCCGTCGATGCGCGCGGCGTCGCCGATCTCGTCGGGGAGCGACTCGAAGAACTGCTTCATGAAGAAGACGGCGAAGGCTCCGGCGGCGAACGGCACCAGCACGGCGGCGTAGCTGTTGATCATGCCGACCCCGCCCTGGCCGAACAGGTCGTTGCCGCCGGCGAGCGGGAAGTAGCGGAGCACCAGGAACGTCGGGATCATCGTCACGATCGCCGGCACCATCATCGAGGCCAGGAACGTGGCGAACACGCTGCTGCGACCCGGGAAGCGGAGCTTGGCGAGCGCGTACCCGGCGAGGCTGCCGAAGAACACGTTCGTGAGGGTGCCGCCGACGGCGAGCACGAACGAGTTCACCAGATACCGGCCGAAGGTGCCGTCCGCGAACAGCGCGACGTAGTTCTCGAAGGTGGGGTTGCGCGGGATGATCTCGAGCGCGCCGGAGAGCACCTCGCTCTCCGGCTTGAGCGACGTCGACAGGGTCCACACCAGGGGCAGCACCGTCGAGATGCTGACGAGGATGACCGCGATGTACCAGAGGGTCGACCTGAGGAACCGGCGGCGCGTCGCGCGCTGTTTCGGCGTGAAGGGGGCGCTCACGTGAGGTCCTTCCGGTTGGTGATGCGGGCGTTGGCCAGCGAGAAGACGAGGATGATGAGGAAGAGGATGAACGACAGCGCCGAGGCGTAGCCCATCTCGAGGCGGCCGAAGCCGCGGTCGTAGATGTAGTAGACGAGCGTCAGCGTCGAGTTGCCGGGACCGCCCTTGGTGAGCACGTAGGCCTGGTCGAACACCTGGAACGCGGCGATCAGCAGCAGCGTGACGACGAGGAACATCGTCCGCGAGATGGCGGGCAGGGTCACGTGCCAGAAGACCCGCCAGCTGCTGGCGCCGTCCAGGCGCGCCGCTTCGATGAGCTCCGATGGGACGCCTTGGAGGGCGGCGAGGAAGATCAGCATGTTGGCGCCGAAGCCCGCCCACACGCTCATCATGACGATCGCCGGCATCGCCCACTGCGAGTCGTAGAGCCATGCGGGGCCGTCGATCCCGAACCAGCCGAGCACGACGTTGAACAGGCCGTACTGCGGGTTCAGCAGCCAGAACCAGATGGACGCCGTCGCCACCGTCGAGGAGATGACGGGGATGTAGAACAGGGTGCGGAAGATGCGGACCGCACGACTGCGGCGGTTCAGCAGGAGCGCGGTGCCGAGCGCGACGATGACGCCGAGCGGCACGAACAGCGCCGTGTAGTAGGCGGTGTTGCGCAGCGCGATCCAGAAGATCGGATCCTGGAAGACACGGACGTAGTTGTCCATGCCGATCCACTCGACGTCCCCGACGACGGCATAGTCCGTGAAGCTGACGACGATCGCGACCACGAGCGGGATCAGCAGGAAGATGACGAACAGCAGCACGGGCACGGCCAGGAAGACCCAGCCGCTGATCGTCTGCTGTCGCCGGGTGGCGCGCACCGCGCGGTTCTCGCCGCGCCGGCCCCGCCACCAGCGCAGCGGCTCTTGCGCCTGCGCGGTCTCGGGGTCGCGGACCGTCTCGGTGAGGCGGGTGAGAGTGGTCATCCCGCCACCGCCCCGACCGGCGTCCGGCGATGCGTCCGCAGCCCGGCGATGTCGAGCACCAGCTCGCAGAACATCGCGTTCGCCCACGAGAACCACGGGCGCGTGAAGATCGTCGGGTCGTCCTTGTGGAACGACTCGTGCATCACCCCGGTGCCGGCGTGGGTGCGCAGCAGCGTGTCGAGCACGCTCCGCCGCTCCGCGTCGTCCTGGGCCGTCAACCCCTGGACCGCGAGCGCGATCGGCCAGACCGTGTCGGGTGGGGTGTGCGGGCTGCCGACACCCGAGGCGGCCGATCCGACGCAGAAGTACGGGTTGTCGGGGCTCAGCACGAACGACCGGGTCCGCAGGTAGAGCGGATCGTCGATCGTGCACCAGCCGTGGAGGGGGAGGGAGAGCAGGCTCGGCGTGTTCCCGTCGTCGGCGAGCAGCGCGCCGCCCAGGCCGTCCACCTCGTACGCCCAGATCTCGTCGCCGGCCGGGGCGGTGCCGGTCGCGTGCTCGGCGAGCGCCGCCCCGAGTTCGTCGCGCAGCGCGAGGGCGGACGCGGCGAGCTCGTCGTCGTCGAACACGTCGCGGGCGATCTCGGCGATGTGACCGAGCTCGACCGCGGCGAACATGTTGGCCGGGACGTTGTAGGGGAACGAGCAGACGTCGTCGCTCGGCCGGAAGGCCGACCAGGTGAGGCCGGTCACCGCGACCGGCGCGCCCCGGCCGTCGCGGGAGAGCGTGTCGGTCGGCGCTCCGTCGAACCGCTGGAAGCGATAGGGCGACCGCTCCTCGTGGTGCTGCTCGGTGCGCCACAGCTGCACGATCAGGCGCGCCGCCTCGGGGAAGTCCGCCAGGTGATCGGTGCGCCCGGTGAGGGTCCACAGATCGTGCGCGAGCTGGATCGGATACGCGAGCGAGTCGACCTCGTACTTCCGCTCCCACACCCAGGGCGACATCTCGGTCCGGTCGCCGTGGTGCCCGGCGCCGCTGGCCGAGGCGTTGAACGCGTTGGCGTAGGGGTCGAGACGGACGAACGCGAGCTGTCGGCGGGAGACGGCGGCGACGGTATCCGCCAGCGCCGGGTCGTCGCCCAGGAAGTGGAGGTAGGGCGTCAGCTGGGTGGCCGAGTCGCGCAGCCACATCGCGGGGATGTCGCCGGTGACGACGAACGCGGTGCCGTCCGGGAGGATCTCGATCGTCTTCTCGAGGGTGTCGAGGTAGCAGCGGCGGAAGATCGTCGCCACCTCGTCGCCCAGCTGCTCCGCGATGCGGGCGACGAGGCGGTCGGCGTGGGAGGGGGAGAAGTGGTCCACGGGTCTCCTGTGGTCGGGTCGGGTCGGTTCGGGTGCGAGGCGGGCTCAGTGCTGCACGTAGCGCAGGGTGAGGTGATCGAGGTTGAGCCAGTTGCTGCTGCCGTTCGCCGTCTCGAAGATCAGTGAGATCGTGTTGGCGCCGGCGTTCAGCGAGACGTCCTCGACGGTCACCGTCTGCCACTGGCCCCACGAGCCCGTCGACGGGAACGCGAGGTTCGAGACCACGGAGGCGCCGTTCACGAAGAGGTAGCGGGAGGCGTTCCCGGCGCCGGCGGCGTAGCGGAACGTGAGGTCGTAGCGCCCGGCCTTCACGACGGTCGCCGAGAGGTCGACCCACTGGCCGCTGCCGTTCCAGCCGGCGAGGTAGCCCGAGCCGGTGTACCCGGCGGTCGAGGACTCGACGCCGATGCCGCCGTGGCGCGTGCCGTCCTCCGCCTCGCGCTGCTGTGACACGACGAGACGGTCGAGGTTCAGGAACTGGCTGCTGCCGGATCCGCTCGCGTACTCGACGCGGATGGTGTTGTGACCGGCGTCGAGGTCGACGTTGTCGAGATCGGTCTCGGCCCAGGTCGACCACGAGCCGGTGCCGGGGAAGAGGTGGTTCGCGCCGACCTCCGCGCCGTTCACGAGGATGCGCCGCGTCGCGTTCCCCGCCGCGGCGGCGTAGCGGAAGCGCAGCTCGTGAGCGCCGGCGGCGGCGGTGTTCACGTGGAAGGTGACGGCCTGGCCGTTGCTGTTCCAGCCCGCGAGGTAGCCGCGTCCGAGGAACCCGGTGCTCGTGCTCTCGGCGTTCAGGTTCGTCGTCACGGCGTTCTCGGCATCGTGGATGCCCGTGCCCGGCTGCGGGCCCGAGTATCCGTTCGCGGGGACGACCTGCAGCGCGCTCACGACCGCGGCGGCGGTGAGGCTCTGCAGCCGGCCGGCCGGAGTCGGCATCGACCAGTTCGATCCGACGAGATCGTCGGAGGTGCGCCGATGATCCCACGCCTGCGTCACGTTCGCCTGGAGGAGCGGCAGGTATTGGGCCTGTCCGTGGACGGTGGCCAGGCGCGTGAGGTGGCGGATCAGGATCGTCTTGAACCCGGCGCCGTCATCGATGCCCTCGTCGTTGAACGTGCCGCCGTTGGTCAGGTACGTCGTCGTCCAGTCGGCCGCCGCGATCGCCTTGTCGAGGTAGGTCGGGTCGTTCGTCGCCTCGTAGAGCGCGACGGCCGCGCCGATGTAGTTGCCGGAGTTGTACGTGAAGTCCCACTTCACGAGCGTTCCGGAGCCGGAGCCCTCGAGGTGGTCGTAGACGTGGCCGTCGACCTGAAGCCGGTCGTCGACCCACTCGAACAGCTGCTCGGCCTTCGTGAGGTAGGCGGGGTCGGAGGTCGCCTGGTACAGGCGCGTCGCGGTGATGGCCGCCGGCGCGTTGGTGGCGACGTTCTTCTGGTCGTGCGGATCCTTCCGCCACCAGATGCCGCCGCCGTAGGTCGTGTCCCACTCCGCCCAGATGGCGTCGAAGAGGTCTTCGGACCGGTCGAGGTAGCGCGTGTCGCCCGTGAGCTCATACGCGCGGATCGAGGCCTTCGCCCACCAGCCGATGTCGTCGTTGTAGTTGTTGGAGAACGTCGGGTAGAACGCGACGAACCCGTCGTACACATCGTCGATGAGGTCGCGCTGGTCGGGGTCGCCGGTGCGCTCGTACGCGTCCATGACCGTCTCCCACAGCTGCGCCTCCCACCAGAAGTCGGTGTAGAGCCCGTCCTCGGGGCCGTAGGCGTGCGCCGGGTCGATGACGTGGTCGCTGTTGGTGAAGAAGTACTTCTCGGTCGGGTCCCAGAACGCGTCGACGAACGCGTCGAAGGCGACGTCCGCGTCGGCGGTGGCCGAGGCGGACGCCGGCGCGGCGAGTCCCGTCAGGACGAGTCCGGCGGCCAGGACGGCCCCGGCGGCGGCGCGGCGGCCAGCGTGGCGGACAGTGCTCATGAATATCTCCGTTGATAGTCGTGATCCGGGGTGCGACCGCACCGTCGGATATCGACACTCTAACGAGTATATTCAATGTTGTCTACAGAATATTAGACATACTTATTGCGTCATCACCGCGCCGTGAGGACGAAGAAGAGGAACGCGAGGAAGGCCGTCGTCTCCCCACGCCGGATGCGCGGTGTCAAGAGCTCCTCGGGCGTGTCGGGCGCGGGCGGCGGCTCCGCGACCACGGCGACGTCGAATCCGGCCGCAGTGAAGGCGTCGGTCATCGCGTGGAGCGGTCGGTGCCAGAAGGTGAGGACGCCCGGCTGCCCGTCGAACTCGAACTCCTCCGAGTACTCGCGGGTGGCGAAGTAGTCCTCATCGGGATGGGTGAACACCCGCACCAGGGGGTGATTCACCGAGAGGATCAGCCGGCCGCCGGGTCTGAGCACACGCCGGAACTCGGCCAGCGGGCCCGACCAGTCCTCGAGGTAGTGGAGCACGAGCGAGGCGACCACGTCGTCGAAGGCATCGTCGTCGAAGGGCAGGGGCTCGGTGAGGTCCGCCACGAGCAGCGGGACGTCGTCACCCAGCCGTTCCCGGGCGATCTCCACCATCGCGGCGCTGCCGTCGAACCCGGACACGATCGCGCCGCCCGATCGCAGGTCGAGCGTCAGCGGGCCCGAGCCGCACCCCGCATCCAGAATCCGCCGGCCCCGGACATCGCCGGCCAGAGCGACGAGGGCGGGCCGGTTGTAGTACGCGTTGAGCAGGCTCGTCGCGTTCTCCCGGTCGTAGCTCGCGGCGAACTCGTCGTAGTGATCGGCCTTCATCACGTTCCTCCGTCGTGGTCGGTGTCCGCGAGACGCTAGGCGAGCAGCCCGGGAGGCACCCGAGAGTCCGGACGTCAGTGATCGTGGCCGTGGTCGTGTTCGCCCTCGCCGTCGTGGCCGCCGTCGAGCAGCATGCCGACCGAGGTGGCGCAGGCGTCGCCGCGCCACGCCTCGATCCCTTCGCGGACGGCCATCACGGCGATGAAGAGCCCGGCGAGCGCATCGACCCACCACCAGCCGAACAGGCTGTTGGCGACCAGCCCGATGAGCACCGCCGCCGAGAGGTAGGTGCAGATGAGCGTCTGCTTCGAGTCGGCGACCGCCGTCGCCGAGCCGAGCTCTCGGCCCGCGCGGCGCTCGGCGAAGGAGAGGAACGGCATGACGACGACGCTCAGCGCCGTGAGCGCGATCCCGACCGGGGAGTGCTCGACGTCGACGCGAGCGACCAGGGCGATCACCGAGGTCGCGGTGACGTAGGCGGCGAGCGCGAAGAAGGCCACAGCGATGACGCGCAGCGTCGGCTTCTCCCAGCGCTCGGGGTCGCGGCGCGTGAACTGCCACGCGACGGCCGCCGCCGACAGCACCTCGATGGTCGAGTCGAGCCCGAAGCCGATGAGCGCCGCGGACGACGCGATCGTGCCCGCCGTGATCGCGACGACCGCCTCGATGAGGTTGTACACGATCGTCGCGGCGACGATCCAGCGGATGCGGCGCTGCAGGACGTCGCGGCGGGCGGGCGCTGCGGATGCGGTGCTCATGCGCAGCGGCACCCGGAGCCGTTGCAGCAGTCGGGTTCGACGACGAGGACGACGCGGAGGAGCTCCGCGAGCGCGGGCGCGAGGTGCTCATCCGCGAGGCGGTACGCCGTGCGTCGGCCGTCCGGTGAGGCGTCGACAAGGCCGCAGCCGCGCAGGCAGGCGAGCTGGTTCGACATCACCTGGCGCGAGACGCCGAGGTCCTCGGCCAGGTCGGAGGGATAGGCGGGACCCTCGCGCAGGGCGAGGAGGATGCCGGAGCGCGTGGCATCGGACAGCGCGTGCCCGAGCCGGGCGAGTGCGGCGGTATGGGTGAGCGTCGCCGAGGTCATGTGCCGACAGTACACGTCATGCTGTACTGTCGGCGACCGATGGCGCGGCGACGGTCAGCGCGATGTCGGAGGGGGTGGCTAGCCTGAAAGGACATCGCCGGCGCCATTCATGCGGGCGATGTCGGTAGAGCAGGACAAAGCCTCCTGACGCATTCGACGTCAGGAGCGCCATGGAACCGACCACTCGCACCGAGCGCCTCCCCGGTGCGGATTCCCATGCAGAGTCCCGCGGGGTGGACCCGCACTGGGTCGAGCTCGACGCGGTCGTGACGCGCGCGGAGCGCATTCGCCGGGAGATCGCACGCCTCCATGCCGAGCGGGCCGATCTGTGCGCCGAGGCGCTCGACCTCGTGGCCGATCGCATCGAGCAGCGGGCCGCAGCGGGAGTGGCGCATCGCGGCTCACTCGGCGACGACATCCCCCTGCGCGAGGTGGTCGCCGAGCTCGGAGCGGCGCTGAGGGTGGGCGACCAGACCGTCCACGGCTGGCTCGGCAGCGGGTCGGTCCTTGTCCACCGCTACCCCGCGACGCTGCGGGCGCTCCGGGCCGGGGTGATCGACGAGCGTCACGCGGCGGCGATCCTCGATGCCGGCGCGGCCATCGAAGACGATGACCTCCGGGCCGAGTACGAGCGCCGCATCCTCGAGGTCGCGGCGGTGGAGTCGGCCGCGCGGGTGCGGGTGACGGCTCGGACCATCGCGGGGCGCCTGCAGCGCGATCTCGTCGACGACCGTCAGCGGCGGGCGCACGAACGCCGGCGGGTGCGGCTGTACGACATCGAAGACGGCCTCACCCGCCTGGTCGCCGACCTTCCCGCCGCCCTCGCGCGGGCCGCGTTCGAGCGCGTCAGCGACCTCGCGGCGGCCGTCGACGGTGACGGCGACGACGAGCGCGACCGGCGGTGCCTCGACGAGCGACGCGCCGATGCGCTGGCCGACCTCCTGATCGGCGGAACACCGATGGCTCACCCCGACGTTCGCTCGGGCGGCGGCGCCGTTCAGGTCACGGTGCCGCTCCTCACCCTCGCGGGCGTCGACGACGAACCGGCGATCCTCGCCGGGCACGGCCCGATCGACGCCGAGACCGCCCGGCGACTTGCGGCCGCCGCTCCCGGCTGGGAGCGCGTCGTCCAGCACCCCCTCACCGGCGAGGTGCTCGCCTGCGATCGGTACCGGCCGTCCGCCGCGCTCCGCCGGCTGATCGACGCGCGCGACGAGCACTGCCGGTGGCCGGGGTGCCGTCGGAGCGCGCGGCGCTGCGACGCCGACCACACGGTCGCCTACGCCGAGGGCGGCGAGACCGCGGGGTCCAATCTGGCGCTCTTCTGCCGCCGACATCACCGACTCAAGCACGCCTCGCCGTGGCGCGTCCGGCAACTCGGCGGCGGGCGCCTCGAGTTCCGCTCGCCGACCGGACGCACCTATCTCAACGATGCGCCACCCGTCGTCGCGTTCGTGCCGCGCGATCAGAGCACACGGGATCCGGAGGATCCGCCGCCGTTCTGATTCATCCTCGAAGCGAGCCTCAGTGGCCCGGTGCCGCCGGCTCCCATCGCATCAGGTCTCCCGGCTGACAGTCGAGTGCCTCGCACAGCGCGTCGAGCGTCGTGAAGCGCACCGCCTTCGCGCGTCCGTTCTTCAGCACCGCCAGGTTGGCCGGGGTGATGCCGACCCGCTCCGCGAGCGTACCCACCGCCATCTTGCGCCGGGCGAGCATGACGTCGATGTCGATGACGATCGGCATCAGACCACCTCGTCCAGCTCGGCACGCAGCTCGCGCGCCTCGGCATCCCGATCGATCGCTTGCCGCAGCAGCGCCTTCATCACGACGACGACCAGCGCGACGCCGCCGAGCACCAGGGCCGCACCGCCGACGAGACCGACCACCCCGGGTGCCGCCTCCCCCGCCGCCATCAGCGTCGCCAGCGCGACCACGAGGACCGCGGCGGCGCCGAGCGCCACCACGACGGCATCCACGTAGCGGAAGGAGGACTCCGAGAACACCGACCCCCGCCGCACCTTCGTGAGCAGCTGCCAGACGCAGACGGCGATGACCTGCATCGCCCCGACGAAGAGGCCGAGGACCGTCACCAGAACCACCCGGCGCCACAGCTCGGTGCCCTCGGTGTCTTGCCAGACGGCCGGAAGGATCATCGCCTGGACGACCAGCGAGCCGGCGAGCGCCAGCGCGATGACCGCTCGTAAGACCGCGATCGTGGATTGAGTCATGACGCCGCCTCTCATCGATGGACGAGAGAAATCTATCGTTTATCGATCGGTCCCGCAAGCCGGCCGGCGCCGACGGACGCGCCTGTTAGTGTTCGGGCACGCTCCATCCCCACCCCCCGCGAAGACAGAGGAACCTTTGAGCGACTCCGTGACTCCCCCCGAGCCCGCGTTCCACACCGCCCAGGCACCGCCCCCGCGTGTGCGACCGATCCGCGGGCTCGCCGCCGCCGCCCGATGGCTGATCGTCGCAGCCGCCGCGACCGCCGTGCTCACGATCGCCGTCGAGCTGTACGGCATCGGGGCGATCGACGCGTTCCTCTCGGGCTCGGTCGAGCTCGCGGCGCTCGAGGCCTACGACGCCATGGTCCTCGGCGTCGCGATCCTGTCGCTGCTCGTGCTCATCCCCGCCGGCGTCTGCTGGGTCGTCTGGCAGTATCGCGCGGCCGCTGCGCTGCCTGCCGGCTCGGTGCGCCGTTCACCGGCCTGGCACGCGGGGTCGTGGTTCATCCCGGTCGTCTCGTGGTGGTTCCCCCTCCAGAACGTGTCGGACCTTGCGGGCGCGTCGCGTGCCGCGCTGCGTCCGCCGATCCTCGGCGCGTGGTGGACGCTGTGGCTCTCCTCCAGCGTCATCGGCACCGTCGGCGCGATGATCATGCCGTCCTCGACGCTCCAGGAGATCTCCGCCGCCTCCGTCGTCGGCATCGTGAGCGAGGCGGCGATCCTGGCAGCGGCTCCCCTGGCGTGGCTCATCGTCACGCGCATCACCGACGCGGTCCAGCCGCCGGCTCGGTGACGCTGCCCGATCACACGACCGAGGGATCGGACCTTCTCACGCCCCACCAGCGCGGGCGTAGCGTTCGGCGAGCGTCGCGAATGCGGCGCGGAGCTCGGGTGGTCCGACGACCTCCATCGCCACCTCGAACCGCCCGAGCGACGCGGCGAGCGAGCCCCACGACCATGAGCCCGCCTCGAGCGAGCAGGTGTGCTCGTCGATCGCCGTCACTCGCCCCTCCCCCGCGAACGGCAGGACCTCGCGCGCCGGCAGGTGCAGGACCACCGTGCCGCGACAGGGCCATTCGTTCACGTCCGACCCTCGGAAGCGAGCCGCGACGAACGCGTCGACGTCGCCGCCCGGGACGGTCCGCGGGGTGAACCGCGCACCATGCGGGATCCGCGGCTGGATGCGGTCGACGCGATAGAGCCGCCAGTCATCCCGGTCGAGGTCCCATCCGACGAGGTACCACCGACCCTGCGAGGTGACGAGGTGATGGGGTTCGGCCCGCCGGGGCGTCAGCGGGGGCTCACTCTCCGGGTCGCCGCCGTCGCGCGCGGGATAGTCGAAGCGCAGCGTCTGCCGATCGCGGATCGTCTGGGCGAGCGTGACGAGCACGTCGAGGGAGACGCTCGCCGGCGCCGCTTCTCCGGGCTGCCTCACCGTCGTCACCTCCAGGTCGTCGAGCCGGTGCCGGAGCCGTGAGGGCATCACCTGGCGCAGGGTTCCCAGGGCGCGGATCGCCGCCTCCCCGATCCCGGCGCCCATGGCCGGCGCAGCCCGCAGCGCGAGCGCCACCGCGAGCGCCTGGTCATCGTCGAACAGGAGCGGGGGCAGCTCCTCGCCGGCATCCAGTCGATACCCGCCATCGGGACCCATGGTCGCGTGGATGCGGTAGCCCATCTCGCGCAGCCGCTCGATGTCGCGCCGGACTGTGCGGTGACTGATGTCGAGGCGCGCGGCGAGCAGAGACCCCGGCCAGTCCCTCCGTGTCTGCAGCAACGACAGCAACGTGAGCAGTCTGTCGGTCGTCGCCATGACGATCACCCTAGTTCCGGTCTAGGACATGAATGGACCTATACGCGCGGAACAGTGGAGGTCGAGCCACCCCGGCCGATCCTCAAGGAGCACAGATGACCATCCAGACCACCACCCACCTCAACTTCCGCGGCGACGCGCGCCAGGCACTCGAGTTCTACCAGTCCGTCTTCGGCGGACACCTCGTCGTCAACACCTACGCCGAATTCGGCATGCCGGCCGACCTCCCCGGCGCCGACACGGTCGTCTTCGGCCTCCTCGCCGCCGACAGCGGGTTCCGCCTCATGGGCTACGACATCCCCGGCCAGATCGGCGGGGGCCTCGCTGGAGGTGGCGCCACCCGTCGGGAGAACGGCACGACCATCACCGACCAGGCGCTGTTCGTCTCCCTCAGCGCCGACAGCCTCGAGGAGCTCCAGGGCCACTGGGATGGGCTGGCATCCGGGGCGACGGTGATCGAGCCGCTCGCCGCCTCCGCGTGGAGCCCCGGCTTCGGGATGCTCACCGACCGCTTCGGTGTCACGTGGAGCGCCAGCGTCACCGCTTCCTGACCGGCACCACGTCGCCACTCGACTCGTGGCGCGGGCTCTCGCGGGCTCGCGCCACGGAGGGGCCGCCTCCGGGAAGGCGCCGGACTCGGTCAGTAGTACGGGCCGGGACAGGCCTCGTGCGCGCCTTCGAACTCGTTCCACACGTCCTGTTCCACCGCACGCCGCTCGGCAAGGCCGGCACCCGAGGGCGGGTTCTCCCACCAGGTGATCAGCGCAACGAACGCTGAGGCGAGCTCGGGGTACTCTGCGACCGCGCCTTCGTGCGCGTGGAGCGATGAGATGAGTTCGAGCCGCTGCTCAGGCGAGATCTCCATGCCCGCTGCCACCGCCAGTGGGTACACCGACGATCGCCAGCTGTCGAGATCACGGCACCAGTCCGGATACGGCCGGGACTCGCACCCCGTGAGCGAGGTTGCCATGACGACCGCCGTCACCCCTGCGAGCACCCCACCACGCTTCATACGCGGGAGCGTAACGAACCCGTGTGCCGTGTCCAGCTCGCCGCCGACCTGCTCCACACGGCTACCGCAGCATTCGCGCGTCGGTGATCAACGGGGCGTGGGGGTCGACCTGTTCGACACCGTCGAAGCGGAACCCGTTGCGGAGATAGAACGCCGTCGCGCGCGGATTCTCTTTGGCCACCCACAGCATGGCCGGGCCATCCCCCAGCGACTCGTCGAGCAGCGCCTGGCCGACCCCCGTTCCGTAGTGCGCAGCCAGAACGTAGATCGCGTAGAGAAGTCGTTCACGGGGCGCCTCCTCGCCATCGACACCCTCACCCGGACCCACCCACGCGAATCCGACGATCTCACCATCGGCGTCAGCCACTCGAACGAGCATGTCGTCGCGCGGGTGCGTCAGAACGTGCTGCCACATCCGGCGGCGACCCGCGACGTACTCCTCCGAGAAGAAGTCGCCCGGGAGCAGATCGGAGTACGCCTCCTTCCACGTCGCGACGTGCACATCGGCGATCGCTGACGCCTCTCCTGGGCGCGGCTCCCTGATCGTGAATGCCATCCGCCCATGCTGTCAGAGCCCGCGGCGCTCGGTCGAAACTCGGTGATGCGTTCGACGAGGGCGGGTTTGTGCGTACCGAGTGGACCAGATCGACCGACGCAGGGTCGCGCGCATAGGTGAGATAGCCGGCCTCGACGACGCGAAGCGGCGAACCCGATCTCGGCAGCGGGTGATCATGGTTGTATCGCTGCTATGGCCATTGACTGGGTGCTTCACGACCGCATCGCTACGCCTCGGGAGCATCGACGGCTCGCCGAGTCGGTGGGCTGGCATGATGCGTTCGACTGGGCATCGCTGCCCGACAGTCTCGCGGGCTCCACGCTGGGGGTCGTCGCGAGCGTCGGCAGTGATGTCGTCGGCATGGGTCGCGTGGTGGGCGACGGGGTGAAGTACTTCTACATTCAAGACCTCGCCGTTGACCCTGCGTATCAGGGGAACGGTCTCGGGCGGGCCCTGCTGCAGCGCATCCTGGAACTCATCACGCACACAGCCCCGGCCCCGGCCTTTGTCGCGCTCTTCGCCACCGCCGAGGGTGCCCCGCTGTACGAGTCCGCCGGGTTCGCTGCCCGGGACATGGCCGGCCTGTTCATGATCGTCGAGTAGACGCGATTCCTACCCCTCGCCGAAGACGGCACAGGCCTACTGGAAGTCGCCCGCCATGTCGGTGAAGCGGGAGAAGTGACCCTGGAAGGCGACGGTGATCGTGTCGGTGGGGCCGTTTCGGTGCTTCGCGACGATGAGGTCCGCCTCGCCCGCGCGCGGGCTGTCCTTCTCGTACGCGGCCTCGCGGTGGAGCAGGATGACGATGTCGGCGTCCTGCTCGATCGAGCCCGACTCACGCAGGTCGCTGATCGCGGGCTTCTTGTCGGCGCGCTGCTCGGCACCACGGTTCAGCTGCGACAGCGCGATCACCGGCACCTGCAGCTCCTTCGCGAGGAGCTTGAGCGCGCGAGAGAACTCCGAGACCTCTTGCTGGCGGGACTCGACGCGCTTTCCGCTGGTCATGAGCTGCAGGTAGTCGATGACCACCATCTTCAATCCGACGCGCTGCTTGAGCTTGCGGCACTTGGCGCGGATCTCGACGAGCGTCATGTTGGGGCTGTCGTCGATGTAGAGCGGGGCGTCGTTGATGCGGCCCCGCGTCGAGGCGATCGTCGTCCAGTCGCGGCTGTCGAGGTTTCCCTTGCGCATGCTCTGCAGCGGCACGGCGCCCTCGGCGCTCATGAGGCGCATCGCGATCTCGCTCTTTCCCATCTCGAGCGAGAAGAAGATCGTCGGCTGGTTGTTCTTGATGGCCGACGCCCGCGCGAAGTCGAGCGCGAGCGTCGACTTTCCCATGGCGGGACGCGCGGCGACGACGATCATCTGACCGCCGTGCAGTCCGTTGGTGAGCTGGTCGAGTCCGGCGAATCCGGTCGGGATACCGGTCATCTGCCCGTCGCGACCGCGTGCGGCCTCGATCTCCTCGACGGCGGCGTCGACGGCGATCTGCAGCGGCACGTAGTCCTCGGCCTGCTCGGCCCCCGTCACCGAGTAGATCTCGGCCTGCGCGTTGTTGACGAGATCGAGTGCGTCGCCCTGCCCGTTGTAGCCCATCTGCACGATGCGGGTGCCGGCCTCGACGAGGCGGCGCAGCAGCGCGCGCTCGCGGACGATCGACGCGTAGTAGGCGGCGTTCGCGGCCGTCGGCACGATCGAGGTCAGCGAGTGGAGGTAGTCGGCGCCGCCGGAGCGCTGCAGATCGCCCGTCTTGATCAGCTCGTCGGTGACCGCGATCACATCGGTGGGCTCACCGTGGGAGTAGAGGGAGAGGATCGCCTCGAAGATCAGCTCGTGCTTCGGCACGTAGAAGTCCGTGCTGCGCAGCGCCTCGATCACATCGGCCACCGCGTCGCCGGAGAGGAGCATTCCGCCGAGGGTGCTCTGCTCGGCCAGCAGGTCGTGCGGCGGGGTGCGGTCGGGTTCGCGACGTCCACCGAGTCGCTCCTCCGAGATGTCGGCGATCGACATGCACACTCCTTCCACGACCCCCACTCACCGAGCCACACGACACGCTAGGCAGGGGGTCTGACAGTCGCAAACCGCCCTGTGGATAACTGTGTGGACAAGGTGCGCGAAACGCCGGAGAGGCTGTGTACAGATCCTGTGGAAAACGCCCGGGAAGTCGTCGACGCCGGAGTCATATTCTCTATCTGATCGGCTAGTTGAGTTCCCACAGCCTGTGGACGACGAACGTGTGTGAAGTGCCGGTTGAAGGTTGAGCCTTCTGGGGATGACTGGGGACAACTGAGGGTACGTCGCACACATTTGTCAAGTGCAGAATCGCCGCAACATGGATCGTCATCGACGCCTCTGTCCCGAGTCTCTGCCCGTCCCGACAACAACTGCCGTCGTCTCGGGCAGGGCCGAGGAGGGGAGCACCGGATCACCATCGAGCGATTTTTTCAACCCCCCTAGACAACACCTGCCCCCTGGCTCTACTTTCGTTCGCACCAGGCACCCCTATCGCCGTCCCACCCCCCGAGACGGCGAAGACGTCAGTTGTGACGGAGGTGAACGTGGACACGGTGCGAACGCTCGGTCAGACCCATCGGGTCAGGATCGTCCTGTACGCCCTCGGCCTTGCCGTGGGCTGGCTCGCGCTGTCGTTCGCGCTCGGCACGGGTGCCACCGCCAGTCATGCCGATGACGACGCCGGACGCGACGGTCTGCTGAGCTCGCTCGTCGACACGGTCGAGGACGCCGCGGGCATCCTCCCGGACGACGTCACCGAGCCGGTCGCCACTGTCGTGGCGAAGGTCGAGAAGGTCGCCGCCAAGACGGTCGCCCCGATCGCCGAGACGGTCGACGTCGTCGACAAGACGAAGCCGGTCGAGAAGGTCACCGATGCCGTCTCGACCACCGTGGAGAAGACGGTGAGCAAGGTCCCGGTCGTCGGCGCCGTGGTCGACGATGTCGTGGACGACCTGCGCGTGACCGACGTGGTCGATGCCGTCGGCGACGTGGCTGGCGACGTGATCGCAGAGGTCGACAGTGCCCTCGACACGGCCATCGACGTCATCGTGAGCACCCCGGAGGTCGAGGCGGTCTCCCCCGTCTCACCGACCGATCCCCCCGGACCCGCTGCGTCAGCGGGTGGCCCCGGCACCTCCGCGTCCGCGCTCGGAGTTCCCCCCACCTCGAGCGCCATCGCTACCGCGGAAGTCACTTCGGTGCCGGCGACGTGGCGCGCGGTCGATGCGGCGTCTGGCCCATCGACCGCCGCCGCGTCCGCAGCAGACGCTGCGGGGCCGGGTCATCCCCTCCTGCCCGGGATGCTGGCGCCGCTGACGGCCGCGCCCCCTGCGTCCCTGATCTCCTCGGGCTCCTCCGGAGTCTTCGCCGCGGCCGGATTCGTTCCGTCCTCCGACCCTCCGCACGCGCACAACGCCTGGTTGCGCGGCAACGGGAACGACGACGAGAACGCACCCCCCGGACCGCCCACCACCCCTGACGTCGCTCCCGACTGAGCCGGTTCCGCTCGCGCCGCCGCATCCGCGGTCGTGCGCGAAGACGCATCGGCGTGCGCTCGCGCGCCGATAACCGACTCAGCACAAGGAGAGAATCATGCGCACATTCATCACGCGCGCCCTGTGGGGCACGCTGCTGGCGGGCGGTCTCACGCTCGCCGGCGCCTCGGTCGCGATGGCGGCCGAAACCGACGGTGACGACGGATTGCTGGCGGGTACGCAAGCACTCATCGACGTCGCCGTGCCGATCACGGTCGAAGGCAACGGCCTCTCGATCCTCGGCGATTCGTCGTCGAGCTCGTCCGATGTCGTCGACGCGGAGTCCGACTCCGACGCCTCTGCGGGGGAGTCGGCGACCACCAGCGGCTCCGACGGGACCGCGTCGGGCACACAGGCCCTGGTCTCGGTGAGCGTTCCGGTCACCGTCGAGGACACCGCGGTGTCCGTCGTCGGCGACAGCTCGTCCGCGCGCAGCGAAGGCGACGGCGACGGCGACGCCTCGGAGGCCAGCGGGTCCTCGGGCGAGCAGGCGTCGACCTCGGGCGAGGACGGCACCGCGTCGGGCACGCAGGCCGTCGTCCCCGTGTCCGTGCCCGTGACCGTCGGCGGCAACGCCATCTCGGTCCTCGGCGACAGCGACTCCACCACCACCGGCGGCACCGCCGGCAGCGGCAGCGACACGGACGGCACCACCGGCGGCACGACCAGCGGCGAGGACGGCATCCTCGGCGGCAGCCAGGTCCTCGCACCGGTCGGCGTCCCGGTCGGGGTCGGCGGCAACGCCATCTCGGTCCTCGGCGACAGCGAATCCACCACCACCGGCGGCACCGCCGGCAGCGGCAGCGACACGGACGGCACCACCGGCGGCACGACCAGCGGCGAGGACGGCATCCTCGGCGGCAGCCAGGTCCTCGCACCGGTCGGCGTCCCGGTCGCGGTCGGCGGCAACGCCATCTCGGTCCTCGGCGACAGCGACTCCACCACCACCGGCGGCACCGCCGGCAGCGGCAGCGACACGGACGGCACCGCCGGCGGCACGACCGACGGCACCGATGGAGTCGGCTCGGGCACTCAGGTCATCGTGCCTGTGGAGCTTCCGGTCGACCTCGGGGGCAACGCGATCTCCGTGATCGGAGACAGCACGACCACGACCGAAGTCCCCGGCGATCCGACGGACCCCACCGACCCGACCGACCCGACGGACCCCACGGACCCGACCGACCCCACGGATCCGACGGAGCCGACCGACCCCGCGGACCCGGGAACGACGCCGGGCGCGAACGCCCCGAGCGCCGGCGGCACGATCGTCGGCACTCCGTCGGCGGCGGGTGACGCCGTGGCCCTCGCCGAGACCGGCGGCGGGTCCGTCCTGCCGACCGCTCTCCTCGCCGCCCTCCTCCTGCTCGCTGGCGGGGTGATGCGTATGACGCGGCGCACAGCCTGACAGACCCCGGGGATGCCGGCTCTGCCTGGCACGGCATCCCCGACCCTTCGTCGAGATCGCACGATCGGCCGCGGATTCGGTCCCGCGGCGACAGTATCTGCGGTCTCGGCCGCCCGGGAATCGGGGCTCCCGGCAAAAGCGGAAGGGCCGCGGGAACATGTCCCGCGGCCCTTCCGTCTCACCGGCGAATCACTTCGCGGCGACCACCTGGAGGGTGATCACAGCGGTGAGGTCGTCACGCAGGCGAACGGTCGCCTCGTGCTCGCCCACCGACTTGATCGTCGAGGTGATGTGGATCTTGCGCTTGTCGAGGTCACCGAGACCGGCGGCCTTGACGGCGTCGGCCACGTCGGCGGTCTTCACCGAGCCGAACAGACGGCCCTCGGCGCCGGCCTTGACGGCCAGCTTCACCTTGGTGGACTCGAGCGCGTCCTTGAGCGCCACGGCCTCTTCGTGGTCGTGGATCGCGCGGGACTCGCGGGCGGCGCGGATCGACGCCACCTGCTTCTCGCCACCGCGGGTCCAGGCCACAGCGAAGCCCTGGGGGATGAGGTA